>VTLG01009934.1_pt1 | contig 15559 bp, 22 predicted proteins | sample 4694571 | NCBI WGS metagenome assembly VTLG01 (sample SAMN12604809, study PRJNA352737) | marine metagenome | biome: ENVO:00000447; feature: ENVO:00000209|ENVO:00000569|ENVO:01000036; material: ENVO:00002151; isolation source: viral sequences binned using virsorter ...
CTACTCGCGGATTCATCATCAGCGGTAGTGTCGAGGCGGTTGATAAAGCCGGAGTTGACTCAGAGATAGCCTACCAAACGGTTCTCGCTGGATTGGATCTGCGGAAAGATATGGAGACGTCCATCGGCAATGTCGATCAGGCGCGCTCTGGATCTGACCCGCGTAAGGCTGCGTCACTGACTAGCTGGATCACTAACGGTTCAGTTGGCGGCGGTTCTGGTGCGTTCTCCGCTGGCAACGGTACTGATACCGTCACAGGTGGAACTGACCGGGCGCTGACACTTGCACTGGTGGATGCGGCCATGCAGGCAGCTTGGACCGATGGTGGAAACCCTCGGCTATTAGTCGCCAGCGGCACGAACCGTGCGAACATCAGTGATCTTACTCAGTCGGGCACAAACCTTGTGACCAATCAGGCCACAACGACAGCCCGCGCTCCGGTGACCTTTAACGGTGCGGTGTCAATCCTGTTTAACGACTTCGGCCAGCTTGAGGTGGTGCCTAGCCGCTTTATGGGCAATGACCGCGTGTTCTTGATTGACCCGGATCACGTTGCTGTTGGTGCATTGACCGGCAGAAACTTTGTTGAGCAAGAGGAAACCGGCACGGCTGACGCGACCAAGCGGCAGGTTTTGTGCGAGTGGACTTTGATGCCAGATGCGCCAAAGGCCCACGCGATGGTTCTTGATTTGAACGGTTCATAAGGGTTCACAAAACTTCAAAAGGGGGCGGCTTTGGCTGCCCCTTTTTCATGGGAGATATTATGGCTGGGATGAAAAGACTGCTTAAGGATGATCCTTTAGCGGGCAAAAAAACATGGATGGAGTTTGACCGCGACGGTGACGCGACCATCGTACAGCAGCAAGAAATTACGCCGATTCTAGAGGCTAACAAGCAGAGTCAAAACGCTTGGGAGTACGGCAAGCTGATCGGAAACACGCAGCGGCACCATCAGAAGGTCGCTGAGATTCCAAACCTGCTGTATGTGCAACTCAAAGAAAAGTTTGGTCACCCCGCAGACAATCCAAAGGACTGGGCGAAATGGCTGAACGATCCAGACAATAGACATTTTAGAAGCGGAGGCGGTAGAATCTGATGGCGATCACGACTTACTCAGAGCTTAAAACTGCCGTGGCAAATAGCCTCGCGCGCACGGATCTGACCACACAGATACCGGACTTCATCACACTAGCTGAAGCCCGCCTATCGCGTGAGTTAGAAACCCGAAGCCAAGAGAAGCGCGCGCAGGCCACGCTCACGGCAAGCGATGAGTTTATCAGCCTGCCAACGGATCTGCGCGAGATACGTCAGGTGAAGCTGAACACAACGCCTAACGCCGTGTTGGAGTACATGTCGCCTGTCGCGCTTGATAACACTTTCTCATCGGGCAGCACCGGCAAGCCGCAAGCCTTCAGCATTGTGGGCACGGAGCTAAAGCTGCGCCCGATCCCTGATACCGGCTATACCGCTGAGATCATCTATATCGGCAGCCTCACAGCGCTGTCCGACAGCAACGCAACAAATACGATGCTTGATCGCCACCCGGACGCGTATCTGACCGGGGCGCTGGTCGAGGCGTATTTGTATCTGATGGATGACGGACGCGCGCAACTTTACGACACAAAGTTTAGCCGCATCATTGAAGAGATCCGTAAAGACGAGCAGCGGGCCCACTACGGCACCGGCACACTTCAAATTCAATCAATCTACCAACGGCAGGCGAACGCATAGGAGTTTAAGATGAGCGCACTTTCCGACTACGCAGAAAACAAGGTGCTGGACGTGATTGGTGCCAACGCCACTTTTACAGCGCCGAGCGCCGTTTACCTTGGTCTTTCGACCGGCTCGTTTAATGATGATGGCAGCGGCACAGAGATAAGCGGCAACAACTATGCGCGTGTAGCGGTGTCATTTGGCAGCGCTGCAAGCGGCACGATGTCTAACGATGCAGCGATTGAGTTTGCCGCGGCAACCGGGTCAGGTTTTGGCACGGTAAGTCACTGGGGTCTGTTTGATGCAGCCAGCAGCGGCAATCTTCTTGTGCATGGTAGTTTCTCAGCAAGCAAGGCGATTGCATCAGGTGACGTCCTTAAAATAGCTGTGGGTGACCTGGACATAACAGCAGCCTGATCATGGCTATCGCAAAGCCAAATCTGGATGAAATAACCACACCGCTCGACAGCATTGTCGGCAGTCTGGATGACGATAACGTACTTATAAGACTCGACTTCACTCGCCAGTTTACAATGGATGAGTTGGACGATCTTGCGCCGAACCTAGACGCGCTTGATGTCTATGGAAACCTCGACAGCATACCTGCGTTTGATGTCACGTCGGCATCTGCTACGGCAGCGATCACGGTCACCGGCACAGCAATCATACAGGTGCCTGTGCTTGCGTCAGCATCGGCAAATATTGCAGTCACAGCAACAAACGCTTGCAGTCGGACTCGTGGCTTTAGCGCTTCTGCAACAGGCGCCGTCAGCTTTAATGCAATAGCATTTTTTATAGCGCGGATGAGCGCGGCGGCAAGCGTTGCAGTTACAGCATCAGCATCGGCTGGGCGTGTGCGCGGTATGTCTGCAACTGCTGCTTTGGCTGTGACTGGCACGGCAACGGCTGTCAGGGTGCTTGGCGTTTCAGCAAACGCAAGCGCGGAGGTGACGGCTACAGCGGCGCCGGTTGGCGTCTTTGTAAACACTGCCTCAGCGGCGGTGGTTATTACCGCTACCGCCATCGGAAAGATACCCGGTGAGGATTGGATTGCTGTCAGTCCCGAAGGCGAAACGTGGACAAATCAAACACCGGGTTCTGAAGTTTGGACTATTCAGACGCCTGAAAACGACGGAGTGTGGTTGAGTCAATGATACGTTTTGGAGAGTGGCTTCCGGATCAGCCAGACCTAGATAATAGCGGAGTGACCGTTGCGACTAACGTGGTCCCTGCTGCTAATGGATATCGCAGCTTTCCGAGTTTTGTGTCCTTTTCGAACGCAGCTGATAATCGTGTGCGCGGCCTCACTGCTGTGAAGGATACAGGCGGTAACGTGTTTTTATTCGCAGGCGACAGCGGCAAACTTTACAAATTTAATCAAGCTAACAGCAACCTAGAGAGCGTCAGTAAAAGCGGCTCACCTGCTTATGATTTGGCAGGCGAGGAGCGGTGGAGGTTTGTGCAGTTTGGCACGAAGGTCATCGCGTCCGGGGGAACAGGAGAGGAGCTTCAAGTATTCGATGTCGGTACGGATTCAGCGTTTTCTAACCTTGGTGGGTCGCCGCCGAAATCAGACTTCCTCGCCGTTGTCAGAGACCAAGTCTGGACGGCAAATATTGATGAAGGCTCAGGCCGTGTTCCAAATAAGGTCCGGTGGTCTGCAATCAACAATGAGGCGTCTTGGACTATCGGAACGGATCAAGCTGACAGTCAGATCATACCGGACGCGGGTGCGATCACTGGTCTTGTCGGCGGTGAACGCGCTGTCATCCTCATGGAGAGGGCTATTGCGGTGGCTTACTACGTGGGCAGTCCGCTTATCTATGAGATCAACCGCGTCGAAACGCAAAGAGGATGCCCATTTCCAAACTCTGTCGCGTCGGTGGGTGGAGATGTGTTCTATCTGGCGCGAGATGGATTCTTCAGATTCTCTGGGACGCAATCGCTACCGATTGGAGCGGAGAAGGTAAACGAATTCTTTTTCAAGGATTTTAACGAAGCACAGATTGAACGTATGTCTTGTGCCGTTGATCCTGAAAATCAGATTGTTGGGTGGAGCTACGTTAGCAACAATGCTGTCGATACCACGCCAGACAAGATCCTGATGTATAATTACGCGATCAATCGTTGGTCGATCATCGAGCAGCAATGTGAGTTATTGGCACCGCTTTTCACACCAGCTTACACTTTGGAAGCACTGGACAACCTCGCCGCTAACATCGATGCGCTACCCGCGCCGTTGGACTCGTCTTTGTATAAAGGTGGTCAGTTTTTCTTCGGTGGTTCAAAGGACAAAAAGATACACGGATTCACCGGCTCCAAGCTGACCGGCACAATTGAGACCAGTGAGTTTGGTTTAACCCAAGCCAAGCATACGCTCGTCACACGCTCGGTGCCTTATTTTAAAGATGGATCAGTCACGATGCAGATTGGCGCGCGTGACCGGCAGGATGATGATGTAAGCTTTGACACTGGCTCTGCTCTAACCGATGAGGGTTTTTGTCAGCACCGGGTGCAAGGTCGCTTCCACCGGGCCCGGATGACGATCACTGGAGATTGGACGTTTGCACAGGGCATCGATGTAGAGGGCAAGGCTCTTGGCAGACGCTAACTTCAAAAGGTTGCCAACAGAGGCAAATAACGCCCGCGAAGTCAGTCAGGTGGTCAATAATATTTTAGATGGAAAGCTGAACAGCACAGGCAGTTTTACCTGCACAGCAAGCGCAACATCGACAACCGTCTCAGATTTTAGAGCAGGTCTGACAAGCGTGATTTTGCTAATGCCCACGACAGCGAATGCGGCTGCCGAGCAAGGCAATGGCACGATCTTTGTCAGTACACGCAACAAACAATCCTTCGTGGTGACTCATGCAAACAACACTCAAGTCGACCGCTCATTTGAATACATTATTATCGCTTAGACCCGAATGGGTGCGATGCTCAAAATGGATTGAGGATGCACTGCAATACGCTCATGGCTCTCACACGCTCGACGATGTTTATCAAACAGTCGTCAAAGGTGATGCGCAGTTTTGGCCTGCGGAGGACGCGGGGCTAGTTACTGAAATAGTTGATTATCCGCAACGCAGAACCCTGCGGTTTTGGTTGGCTGGTGGCAATCTAAAAACTTTAGAGCGCCTTGAGGAAAAGGTCATTGACTGGTCGAAGCAGTGGGGCTGTGAGGCTTGCGAGATCGTGGGCAGGCGCGGCTGGGTCAAAGCACTAAAGGGGTATGAAGACGTGGCAACAGTAGGAGTAAAATATTATGGGTAAAGGTGGCGGCGGCGGTGGGTCGCAAACAGTCAACACTCAAACATTACCGCCAGATTATGCGTTGCCGTTTTTGCAGTTTGGCTTGGCAGAGGCAAAAGAGCAATTCATGTCTCCACGCCCGCAATTTTTTCCGCAAAGCACGGTGGTGGGCTTCAGTCCGGAGTCGGAGCTTGCGCTGGGTGGGATTAGAGATAGAGCCCTTGATCCAAACAGTTTGACGGCGGCAACACAAGGTGTCGTACGGCAGAACCTCATGGGCACAAACCCGCTTGCGATGGCGGCGTTCCAGCCTGTGGTTGACCGAGTGCAAAGTCAGTTTGCTCGCGCGGGTCGTTATGGCTCTGGGGCCAATCAACAGGCTTTGGCGAGCGCACTTGCGCCTGCCGCTTTGCAGTTGCAACAGTCTGCAATAGGTCAAGCACCTCAACTGCAAAATCAAGACCTGATGCAGTTAGCGCAGGTTGGTGCGGCGCGCGAAGCTCAAGCTCAGAGTGAACTTCAAAGCAATCTAGACAGGTTTAATTTTGAGCAAAACATTGAGGCGCAAAAACTGCGTGACTTTTTAGCTTTGGTTGGGGGCGGGACAGTGGGCTCACAGAACATTCAGCCAGTGTTTAGAAACCCTCTGGCCTCTGGTCTTGGTGGTGCTGTTGGTGGCGCACAGCTTGGCGCATCTCTTGGTTTCAATCCGATGTATGGCGCGGCGGCTGGCGGGCTGCTGGGCTTGATGTAGGAGGCGCAGATGGCTTTTGGTGGTGGCAGACCGGCTGGCGGCATACTAGGTGGCGATTTCAATGATCCGCGCACTCAAGCGATTCTCGGATTGTCTCAAGGTCTTTTGGCAGGCGGCGCTCCGCAGGTGGGTCGTCCAACGTCTATTGGTCAGGCTTTAGGGATGGGTCTCAATCAAGGTATGACGGCTTTTAACGCGGCGCAACAGCGCGCAGATAGGCTGGCGCAAATTAAACGGCAGGAAGAGCGGCAGGCACGCCAAGACGAGCGGCAAAAGCGCCTTGATGAGCAAGCGGCCCTGCGCAACAGATTCCAGGTTGTTGGCGGCTCAATTCTTGACCTGTCTGACCCATCAAACCCTGTTCCTGTTTATGAGGGAGCTAAAGACCCGAAAGTAAGTCTGCTGCAAGATGGGGCAATCATCGCAACCGAAACAGACGGCAAGGTCGAGTTTGAGAAAAGTCCTTATTACGACGACATCATGGCGGCCAAAAAGAAAAGCACTGCGCCAAATCTCTCAGAAGCTCAAAAAGCTGTCGATAAAGACTTTGCGAAAGATTACCAAGAGCTTGTGATTCAAGGCGGCATCGCTGACGTGAACAAAGGCTTGAGCCAGCTTGATGAGGCTATCAATATTCTTGATACCGAAGGAGGCACCGGCCCCATAGAGGGATCGCTGCCTGATTTTGCGGCGTCATTTTTGAATAAAAGTGGGCTCCGGGCAAAGGAGCTAGTTTCTGAGGTTGTTCAGCGCAACTTAAGGTTGGTGCTTGGTGCGCAGTTTACTGAGAAAGAAGGTGAGCGCCTCATCAATCGAGCATTTAACCCTCGACTTTCTGAAGCAGAAAACATCAAAAGAATCAAGCGGCTCGCGGAGTCTATCCGCAAGGCGCGCGATGCAAAGATTGCCGCCGCGCGTCACTATGAGGAGTTTGGAACATTAGCAAACTACAAGGGCGCCGCAAATATATCGCTGGATGATATTGAGGCTGATGCTGGTCTCTCCGAAGACTTTGAATATGAGGAGACAGAATAATGGCAAAGCTCAAGATCAAAGGTGTCGGAGAGATAGAAGCGCCAGAGGGTTTCGCTGATCTTTCCAGCGCTGAAAAGCAGAAGGTGGTCAACCGCCTTGCACGCCAAGCGCTTGAAGACCGGCAAAAGAACGTGATGGAGCCTGAGTCGTCTGGCATCCCAGCGGCCCTACGGACGGCGGCACAGGGTTTGGCGCTGGGTTTTGGCGACGAGATTGAAGCGGGTCTGAGAACGGGTTTTGGCTTTCTTGGCGATTATGATGAGACCGTAGGTGACATCAGACAGGACATCGATCTGTTTGCCAAAGACAACCCCGTCACAGCAGCGGGCCTGACAATCGGTGGCGGCCTTCTAACGGGCGGGGTTGGCGCAGCGCGCGCAGGCGCTGCTTTAGCAGCTAGGGAGGGCGCGAAGGCTTTAGGGAGGCGTCTGGCAGGCACTGCCGCTGGTCGTAGGCTTGCACAAACTGGTCCCACAGGCATCGCTGCCGGTGTGGGTGCTGCCGAGGGAGCCATAGCAGGCGCAGGTGCAGCCGATGAGGGCAGCCGACTTGGCGGCGCAGGTGTTGGACTGCTGGCTGGTGGTGCGTTTGGTGCAGCGGCGCCAGCGCTTACAAGCGGGGCTGTTAGTGCAGCCAAGGGGATTGGCACGCGTCTTGGCATAAGAGGCGATGATGCGGTGCAAGAGGCAGCCGATCTGAAAGTTTTACAGGCTTTTGAGCGTGCGAAGACCACTCCTGAAAAAGTGGGCGAAGAGCTTCGCGCCGCGCAAGAGGCGGGCGTTACAGGCATGATGGTCGCTGATGTGGGCGGCGATGCCACCCGGCGCATGGCAGCCGGGAGCGCAAACGTGACTGGCGAGGGCATGGACATCGCTAAAGATGTTCTGGATCAGCGCGCTCTTAACATGGGCGATGAGATAGCAAGCGAGGTCGGCACAGTTTTGGCTGGCGGTAAAACTGCTGCACAAGCGACTGAGGAGATCATTGAGCGGCAGAGCGCCAATGCTGGGCAAGACTATAACCGAGCCTTTTTTGTTGATGGCAATCCCGCAGGCGATGAGGTCATGGTGCCGGTTGATGATTTGAAGGGTTTGCTCGGCGGCGCGAGGATGAAAAGCGCTTATCAGCAGGCCGTAGAGACCGCAGAGCTTGAAGGCGTTCAGATGCCTAAATATGACGATCTGATTTCAGGCAAGGCGACAGAGGATGTCTCTCTTCGCCAGCTTCATTACATGAAGATTGGCCTCGACGGTGCGATTGAAACAGGCGGGCGTCAGGGCAGTTTGGCAAGCAATCAAAAGCGGCTTCTTGTGGGTCGCAAGAATGAGTTTTTAAAATTGCTTGATGACGCGTCTCCACAGATCGACGGCGAGAGCAGCTATAAAATTGCGCGCACTAAGTTTGCAGGAGACGCGGCGCTGCGTGACGCCATTGAAGAGGGCAAGAAGTTTATGACAGGCGATGTCGATGAGTTGACCGGCATCGTTGCGAAAATGTCAGATTCTGAAAAAGAGGCGTTCAGAATTGGTGTTGCACAAGCCGTCAGAAACAGCGTGGAGTCGGTAGCCGATCTCGGTGACGCTGGTAAGCGCATTTTCGGGACACCTAAAAAGAAAAAACTGCTTCGTGCCGCTTTCCCTGACCAGAAAAGTTTCGATCAGTTTGAGAAAAACATGATGAGACGTGCCGAGCAGGTACAGACTCGCAACAAGGCTTTGGTCGGAAGCCGCACGGCACCTTTGGGCGAAGATATAGACGATCTATCGGTTTCGGCAACGCTGCTTGACACAGCAATCAGGCAGGGGGTCATACCCGCAGCCTTGCAGGCAGGCGGGCGGGTCACAAGTCGTGGATTGATGGGTGAGCGAGTGGGCAGTCAGATCGCTAGAAACCTGTTTGAGACAGATGCTGCTCGGCAGCAGGCGTTTCTCAATCGGCTAATTGAGGCACGCGGGCGAGAAGCGACACGACAGGCAGCGGCTAACCGCAGGGCGTTCCGTCGCGGTGCCGCGTCGGGCATTTATGGCGGCCTTCTGGCAGGAGAAGAATAATGGCAAAAAACAGCATCCGCGATTTCAGCGCAACGGCTGGATCAAACACTGACATTCAGTCCGTCAACATAGATGAAAACTGCCCCGCGAGTGGCATCAACAACGCTATTCGCGAGCTTATGGTGGACCTCAAGAACGTCAGTACCGGCGCGGTCAATCTTGAGACGCCTGCGGCTGACACTTTAGGCGTCGCCACGAGCAGTCAATCCACCACATTGCAAGTTGGTGATGGAAGTGCTGACACTAGAAGTCTTTTCAACCCAAGCTCCGCTTTTGCCATCGGCGTCAAGAATGGTTCAAGTCACGGCGGATTTATAGGTTCAAATGGCTCGAGTGGGATGCAGTTTTCGTCATCTGGCGGTGCGGCTCGCATGACCATCGACAGCAGCGGCAATTTGCTGGTGGGGACAACTAATGCAACACCGGGTGTAGGCAACACAACAGCAGGAATTTCCCTAAATTCTGGTGATTTGCTTTGTGTTTCAAGGTCAGGAGACACACCAGTCTCAATCAACAGAAGCACTAGCGATGGCAGTCTTGTTGACTTTCGTGCAAGTGGCACCAAAAAAGGCTCAATCACAATAGCCTCCGCTGGCACGACCTACAACACCACATCCGACCGTCGCCTCAAGACCGACATCGAGCCTATCGCAGACGCCACCGACAAGCTGATGCAGATGCAACCTGTAACTCACAAGTGGATTGCAGAACCTGACGCTGACGCTGTTCACGGCTTCATTGCACAGGACATGCAGCAGATTGTGCCAGAGGCTGTCAGCGGTGAGGATGGCGGCGAAGAGATGATGTCAATGGATTATGGCCGCATCACGCCTGTCCTTGTGGCGGCACTACAAGACGCGCATCGCAAAATCGAAGAGCTTGAGCAACGCCTTTCCGAGATGGAGAATTGAAATGGCATCATTCGGACCTAACAGCCACAGCATCGGTGGCATCGGCAGCTATCTGGATGCCTCGCGCATCAGCGGCACTGGCTCCCTCGACGGCGGCGGGACGACGACGCCAGTCTCCCGCGCTTGCCAGCAGGGAAGCAGCTCATTCACGACCGGCAGCTACAGCGGCACATGGCGCGTGATGGGCCATTCGATTGAGAACAATGGTCGCCACACGATCTGCGTGAGGATTTCCTAATGGATGCGGGCATCAGTTATAGCGGGGTGCGAAACCCTAAGTGGCTCAACGCGGCCCAGACCATGCTTTATTGCGAGGTCAATTTTGGTCACGTTGATTTCGAGGAATGGTCGCCGTTTGCTGCGGTCGAGTCTGGCGATTACGACCACACCCATCAGATTTGGGCTGAGTGTGTGGCTGGCGATTATGGGCCAATTGCTGACTTTGAAGCGCCCGCCGACATCACCGGGTCGGACGCTCAGGCGTATCTGCGCCTCGAAAGGGACAGGCGTCTGGCTGACTGTGACTGGTGGGCAAACTCTGACCGCACCATGACTGCGGAGCAGACTGCCTATCGGCAAGCTTTGCGCGATCTGCCAGCCAACAGCCCTGACGCAACACTGCGCTGGGAGCAGCCGCCAGAGGACGCAGTGCTTGAGCAAACGATCGGGATGCCACACGGCTACACCGTATGGGTGAACGTAACCTGGCCGACCAAGCCATAACGGAGTGACACATGGCCCGCGATAAACTTACCGAATACTCGGCAACCGCTTCCGAGAACACCGTCTGCGGTGATGTGAACATCGCAGAAAACTCTGCTTTGCCGAGCGATATGAACAACGCTGTGCGGGAGATTATGAGTCATCAGAAAGAGGCGTTTGGCTCTGGCACACCGCTGCTTGTCGATCAGACAAACAACCGCTTGGGCGTGGGTGTAGCAAGCCCCCAGAGCCTTACTCATTTCAAAGGCACTTCGTCTGGTCAAAATGTGCTGCACCTAGACAACAGTGCCGGGTCTGGTCACGGCGATACAAACAACAATGTGCGGGTCGTTGCTGGTAATAATGGTTATTGGGCAAATCTAGTAATCGCAGCACACAGTTTAGAGTTCAAGGTTCAAGGCGGCTCAACGGGCATTACGGCTGAAAGTGACGGTGACCTATCTATTGCTGATGGCGACCTTGTGATAGGCACAAGTGGTCATGGCATTGACTTCAGTGCGACCAGTGACGCTAGTGGCGCGACCAGTGAACTACTTGACGACTATGAAGAAGGCACTTGGACTCCAGTGTTGACAACAAGTTCTGGCACTCCTGCTACTTACGGCGCACAACAAATAGGAAAATATGTAAAAATTGGTGATTTGGTACACATTTATTTTGATATTGCAATCAACCAAATAAACAACAGCAACACAACCCTTGTTTCTGGACATCCTTTCAATTCAGTAAATAACGATGCACTGGCGGTTAGTTTCTTTAGCACTTTGGCTGTTAGTCCCGTGTTTGTATCTTTTCAATGTGTTGGGTCACAAGGTTTTATGGCTGTTGGCCTAACAAGCGCAGGGACAAACATCAGTAACGGGATGGGAATATTTGGAAACAGCACAAGAATAATAGCCAGTGGCACTTACAGAACAGCATAGGAGACTGATATGGCACTCAGTGAAGAAGTCGTAGAGGACAAGATTGAAGTTGTTGGCGAACATAGAACCGTTCAAGTACGCACCGCAACTGTCATTAAAAAAGATGGGGTAGAGATTACTCGTAGCTTTCATCGTCATGTTTTAGACTGCTGCACAAAAGCCAGTGGTTCTTGGGCTGACACTGATATTAGCGATCAGTCAACAGAAGTGAAAGCTATCTGCGCCGCTGTGTGGTCAGATGCTGTAAAGAAGGCATATCAAACGGCTATAGATACATCGGCTATAGCAGAAGCTGAAAGCCTGTGAGCAAGCCAACTGCCGCATCGGTTAAGGCCGAATTGGATACGCTGTCGGCTGTCAGCCAAGAGCGCTTTATTGAACTGCTCAGCCGCGTAAAGCGCCTAGAAACCATCATGGTCGGCAGCGCCGGCACAACCATTGTTTTGCTTATTGGCGTGCTACTAACAGGGTGATACACGCCTTTTTGCTGTTCGTGTTTTTGGACGGCAAGCTGGTTTCAAATGACCTCTATTTCTACAACGTCGATGACTGCACTTACTTTGCTCGTGCGCTTCACAAGCAAGCAGGGCAGATCACCGCTTACTGCCTGCCAAAGCAAATCAACCCTGACAAAGTGAAGGTCTACTGAATGGACCCGATATCAGCAATGGCAACCGCTTCGGCGGCTTTTTCTGCGTTGAAGAAGGGCTTTGCCATAGGCCGCGACTTGGAGTCGATGGCAAGTGATCTGTCACGCTGGATGGGTGCGCTGTCTGACTTAGATCAGGCAGAAAAGGAAGCGCGGAACCCGCCTATCTTTAAGAAGCTGTTCGCCGGTCAAAGTGTAGAGCAGGAGGCTATCACTGCCTTTGCAAACAAACAGAAAGCGGAGCAGCAAAGATACGAGCTAAAGCAATGGATCAGCCTGACGCTAGGCAGGTCCAAGTGGGAAGAACTGGTCAAGATGGAAGGCCAGATTCGCAGGCGCAGGAAGGAAACGCTGTATCGGCAGCGAGAGCGCCGTCGCAAGTTTGTCGAGATCGTGGCGTGGACAATAATGATCGGTGCTGGCGTGGCAGTACTGACAGCCTTCGTGCTGTTGCTCAAGTCACATTCTGCGCGTGCCGGTGATCCAGAATATGTCACCTGTCGGCTTGTCGGTTGCGAGGTGATCAACCAAGAGCGCATCTGCATCTATAGGGGCCCGAATTTCACACAGGATGTGCTGCACCTGCGGCGTGGCGAGTGGTATCCGACCGAGTTCCAATGCAAATACAAACCGAATGTTGAGCGCCCGCCCACGGTGCGTGAGGTGCTTAAAGCGATTAAGGAGAAGATGTCTTGAGTGAAGGTTTCCTAGACCGGCTGGCCGAGCAGATCATGCACCACGAAGGCGTGCGTCTGGCCGTCTACGATGACGCCACAGGCAAGCCGATCATCGCTGGCGACTTGGTGCAAGGCAACCCCACCATCGGCGTCGGGCGCCTGCTGACCGATGACCGCGGCATCACAGATGATGAGGTGGCGATGCTGCTGAAAAACGATCTGGAGTGGGTGCTGAAAAAAGCCGAGGGATATTCGTTCTGGGACCGGCTAGATGAGGCGCGCCAGATGGTGATCATGGGCATGATCTTCAACATGGGAAATCGCTTCGATCAGTTTAAGAAGATGATCGCCGCGCTAGAGGTCGGGGACTATGTCGAGGCCAGCGCCCAGATGATGGACAGCCGCTGGGCGAAGACCGTGAAGGGGCGGGCTGTTGAGCTTTCCGAGCAAATGCGCACAGGGGTCGTGAAATGAGTGTTGAAAGCATAGCCCGCAAAATGCTGGAGCTTAAAATCCTGCCACGTTTTTCTATCTTAGTGATGACCGGCGTTTATGTGCGATGCATTGAATGGGCGCTTGCACAGCCAGATTTGTCGACGCAGCAAAGCGCCCTGATAAGTGTCGTCACCGGCGCCATGACCGGATCGCTGGCCGTCTGGCTAAACTCCGAGAAGCAGTGATGTTGCAGGCGCTGATCGGGCCCGCGAGTGAATTGCTTGGCGGCTGGCTCAAATCAAAGGCAGAAACAAAGGCGGCTGAGACGCGCGCCAAGGTAGCCAAGGCTGAAGCCGAGGCAGAGGTGATGAAGGTTGCCGCCACACACGAAGCTGGGTGGGAAAAGATCATGGCGCAGGGCTCACAACAGAGCCTCAAAGATGAGTGGCTTGTTGCGCTTTTCAGCATCCCGCTGATTTTATCGTTTTGCGGCGAGTGGGGCAGGACCATCGTTGCCGAGGGTTTTGCTGCGCTTGAGACGATGCCTGACTGGTATCAGTACACGCTGGGCGTCATCGTTGCGGCCTCGTTTGGTGTGCGCTCTGCCACCAAGTTTTTCGGTAACAAAAAATAATTGTGAAAGTGCCAAATCGACCTGACGAGCTTGTCAGGTCCGTGAGCCTAACGACCCTTTTTGTTACCCGAAATTAGGTCCCGAATTTTTTGTTACCCGTTTTGTTACCCGCCGAGTCGGGTGGCGGTTTTCTGCGGGTTTCAGAGCATTACCGTCAGGCTCATAACCTGAAGGTCGTAGGTTCAAATCCTACCCCCGCAACCAAAAATCCAAACATAACAGTAGTTTAACAACCCTCCAAGTCCTCGGGCTTGCGAGGGTTTTTTGCGTTTGGCACCCTTCTTTTTGTTACCCGTTTTGTTACCTGCCGTCAGGATTTTTTGTGTTTTTGCGCTTTTATGCTTTACTATTGCGCATATATATGCATAATCAAGATGTAAGCAATGCACATCGAAGGGAGACACCGATGACCAAGCAAACCAAACTTCGCCCCATCGTCAGCGCCGCGTTCAAGTGTGACGCGCTTGTGTATCAGTTCACCGAGATTGATACCGCTGATGGCCTGATCAAGGCCACCGACTACGACGGCATCGTTGCCGAGGTCAACGAACACTATGTCGATGACGCCATCATCCGCGAGGCCGAAGACCGGCTCGACATCTGCGTCCACAATATTGACGACCTAACAAGCTGGGACGGCACCACTGCCTATCCCCTTGATATGGCCGTCTGGAAAAAAGAGGCGCGCCAGCTTCGGACTTTCCTCAAGCGCTTCAAAAAGGCGGCGGCCTAACGGCCCCGCCCCGACTTGCAAAAATACAAGGGGCATTTGTTTAACAACTTTGCCCCGCAGACGAAGGGAGACAGACATGACTTACTTTGAGCTTCGACTTTTCAAGGCAGACGGCACCTGCTTCCGCGTTGACGAATTCCACAAGCAGGCCGACGCCGAAACCCACTTCGACAAGGCTGTCGATCAAACGGTCGGCTTCCATAAGCTGGTCGTTAACGAGCCGCAGATCAGCAACTTCATCGCCCACCAGATTCAGCTTGTAGAGCGGAACGACGCGATGACATGGCTGGCAGAACACAGCAATTGGGTGGCGGCATGAACGCCATCACCAAACACGACATTGCGCGCGGCCTGATTGAGACCATGCGCAGGATGTCTCACGGCCAGCCCTGCCACAAGTGTGGCGGGCCCGCGACGATGATGGACCGCGCCCGGTATTACTGCGCCGGGTGCTGGTCAAAGCTAACAGGGAGGGACCAATGACCAAGGTCAAAATCACCGATCCAGAGCCACAGGTATATGAGCGCGATGGGGAGACGCGGGTGCGCTACCGCATCCGTTACAAAGACCTTAACGGCAAGTGGGTGAGCAAATACTCTGCCGATCTGGAAAGCGCCGAGGAGCGTTATGGGGAGATCAAACAGGCTTTGGAGTTAGGCGTCGAGTTAGGCAAGCACATCAAGTTTGAGGATTGCGCCTCAGAAGCCCTGAAGCAAAGACGCCTGTTGATCGGTAAGAAAAACGGTTTGCGGCGCCAGACTTGGGACAACGATGAGCGCCACCTTCGTTTGCATCTGACGCCTTACTTTGGCGAGATGCAGGTTAAGTCGATCACCACCGGGCTGATCAACGAGTACATGGAAGAGATGACGATCAAAGAGATCGCTTCAAAGACCCAGCGGCACATTCTGAGCACGCTAAACATGGTCATGAAGTTTGCGGTGAGGAGGGGCTATATCAGCACCAACCCAAACTCCAAGGGTGAGCGTGAGGCCATAAGGGGCTCAATGGGCAAGCGCGGTGGATACCTAGAGGATGAGGTGCATGCATTGCTGGCTCAGAACATGAC
>VTLG01011683.1_pt1 | contig 15559 bp, 9 predicted proteins | sample 4694571 | NCBI WGS metagenome assembly VTLG01 (sample SAMN12604809, study PRJNA352737) | marine metagenome | biome: ENVO:00000447; feature: ENVO:00000209|ENVO:00000569|ENVO:01000036; material: ENVO:00002151; isolation source: viral sequences binned using virsorter ...
CTTTAGCTCTTTTCGCTGCATCAAATATATTTGCACCACCATCTTTTGAAAACTTAGCAAAAAATTCTGCATTCTGTGCAACATCATCCATTATTGCTCTAAATGGAACACCTGCTTGTTTATATGTTTTCATTTGTGCGTGTAATGTTGTAAGACTTGAATCGGAAGTTGCTGCCATCATACCCATAATCTTAGCTTGGTTTTCAGCTGAAACTCCTGAGAATGCGGACATTAATTTCATGTTTAAACCAATTTTCATACTTGATTCATCCATATTACCAAATTCGTCTGCTATAGCTCTTGCTTCTTTACCAAAGAAAATAAATTCTGGTCTACTAAGAACATCCATAATACCAGAACCCATACTCTGCATACTATCAAATAAATTTTTACCTACATATAATGCTATAGCTAAACCTGCACCTTTGAATGCACTTTTCAAACCCTTTCCAATAGCTTCTGGTTTAGTATTTTTTCCACCAAGTGCTTCTTTATATGCATCTCCAAAATTACCTATTATTTTACTTAAACCCCCACCTATCAATGGAATTTGACCAGCGACTTCACCAATATTACTAATAGTATTAAGTTGCTGTTGTGCGACTTTTTGTATTTTTTGTTTTGCTTTAAACTCACCCTCAATACTTTTTAAATAATCAGCATGTCCATGATTACCTTGTCTTATAGCTTTGTTGATTTCTTTAGTAATATCTACATTTTGAATATTGGTATGTAGTATACCTTTTTCTTGATCAAAAAATTTCTTAGTGATATCAACAACTTCACCAAATTGGTCTTGTAGTTCATCAGTAGAACTTGCAAGGTCTCTTGCGTGTTTATCTAAGTCAGCGAAATGTTCAACTAGATTTTTGGCTGGAACTTCTGCTTCTCTCAAAGCTCTTTCCATAGCCCTCAAATCGCTACTAAACAATTTATCAGCCATTAATATTTCCTATTGTGTTGATGAGAAAGTTTATAATCCGAAACTTTTTAATAATGTATCCATTTCAGGATCAGATTTTCTCTCTTTGTCTTGTCTTTTCTTTAGAGCAACAGCGTCTTTTTCTATCTTAACCATCAGTTTTTTCATTTCAGGATCTTTAGCCATTTTTTTCATTAAACGGCGTTGACCAGCCTGCCCAGCTTTTTTTCCAAGAGCTTGAACTAACTTTCCTAAAAATTCTTTAAGAACTGCTGTATTTTTATATGTGTATCTGCCTATGCGACCTGACATAATTACTCCAAAGGATTGTTATTTTGATTCAATAATAAATATCAAATAGATAAGTTTTTCTATTTGTGTTATTTATAACTTCTTTCGCATCTTTTTTTGAGCTTTTTCTATTTCTATACCCTCATCTTTATATTGTTTATTGAGACGTTGTAGATAGAATCTACGTATAGATATTGGTAGGTTATATGCTTCGTTAAAGGTAAAACCACCTTTAGCATAATATATTAGATTAAATATTTGTTCGTGTATATCTTTTCTGTTTTCAGGCAGTAGGCCAAAAAAACTGAGCGGTGATCTCCACCGCTACCTCCTGTTCTGAACCATTTTCATAAGTAGCAGTAGTTGTCATATTTACATCTGGATTAATAGAATTTAAATATTTTCTTATTTCCAATGAATCTACTGATAAAAGTTCAGTATCAACAAAATTGTTTACAGCAGCTCTCTCTGAATTACCATCGATTGAAACAATAAGTTTCTTCATACGACTTGTCATTGATTTAACAAGTCCACCTGTTAAAACTTTCTTCAGAGCTTCTGCTTCTCTGTCTAATTCTTTTTCATCTTGATGTGTAAGAAATCTAAGAGTTATTTCTCTCTTAGCATTTGGTAATTTAAATGAAAATTCATTAACACCTTCTGTTAAACCCTTAAAAACAATTTTTTTGTCTTTTAATGTAGTTAAGTCTACTGTTGCGGTAGCTTCTTCTCCCATTTCATCATAAACTACAAAGTCATATTTCTTACCATAAGCAAGTATTCTAGCTGCAATAATAAGTGCATTTTTATCACCTATAAGTAAATCACCTATTTTAACCTTTTTGTCTACAATTAATGCTTCTAAAAGTTTATCGATAGCAAGTCCTTGTCTTAGTAAATTTGGTGAAGTAAGAATATCTTCTTCTCTTGCTGTCATATATTTCATTTCCACTTTGCCTGATGAAAGTGGGTTAGTTTTGGGATAAAAATATCCCTTTGACGGAAGATCCACTTCTTCCGTCGGAAAGTTAGTTTTTGCCATAGAGTTATCCTCTGATTATTATCATTAAGATTTAAAACCTGTTTATTATAACTATATTAGTAATTGTTGAAATTACAATTTATTTCTTTTTGGTTACTGCATCCCAGACTGGTTTTAGTACCATATCGAAAATGACATCGTCCTTCTTGGATGGACTAAGACGTACAATTTTTTCTATTGTATAAAATCCCAAAAGTATCCATTCCCAATTTTGTGCTAGCCATTCACTCATTTTTTTTCTCCGTTTTAATTAGAATTGTAATATTGCGTAATCGTATTGTAATGTTAAAGTAATGTCTGCTGGTTCATTAGAATCAAACGACATTTCACCGAAATTAGCAGTTTGTACATAAGCCCCTTTTAATGTCCATTCCTCTACTATATCTCCGACTGGACCTAATAAATTAAAAGTAATATCTTTCTTATAAAAATCTGCGTATCCGTCTCTACCTGTTACAGATTCGTGTCCTAAACGAACCCATTCCATGACTGCTTGTGCACCACTTGGAACAATTGGATCATATAAAGTTATATCAATTGGTTGCCAAGTTCCTTTTCCTTTAAGGTGTCTCTTAACGTTAATGTGGTCTAAAACCATTTCCTCAAACTGTATCTGAGGTCTTGCAGCTGCTTTAACCAAGTACGAAGGTATACCCTCAATGTACATAATAAACCGAGCTTTCGTTTTCGGTTCAAACGGGGTAAAAAATATTTCGTTGGTGTCGAGAATATCAGGCATTATTTGTCTCCATTAAAAGCATTTCATATCTTCTTCTAATATAAATATCAAAAACTTAAAAAATAAGTAATATGAATATTACATAGTTTTTATTAGTTTTATAGAAGTTTTATATAAAAAAAGAACCCCGACCTAAATCGGGGTTCTCTATTATATGTCAGCGTTGTTTATAAGTCAAACTTATTCAGGGAATGCTGCCCCTGTAGGTTGAACAACAAAATCCAACACAATGAACTCTGCAGTTCTTGTAGGTTGAATAAATATCTGTCCAACTAATCTGTTTCTATCCACAACATCAGGAGTATTGTTAGTTTCATCCATTACTACTTTAAATGCACTTAAACCACTATTGGATTGTACACTTTCAAGGTAAGGATTAACAATATTCAAGAATCTGTTTCGTGTAGCTACTGTATTCTGTTCGAATACTAAGTATCTTGAAGATGATGCGATGAATTTCTTCAATGCAATCAACAATCTACGAACATTGATTCTATCTAATGCTGAAGGTTTAGATTGTAATGTTTTCTGTCCGAAAACTACAACACCTTGACCAGGGAATGAAGCTATTGGATTAACTCTTTCTTCATAGAGATCATCTCTTTCAGCGTGTGTTAATCTTGTTTTAGCTTCTAATACTGTAGTCAAACCACCACGATTCAAACCAGCTGGTGCGAACCATTCGTGCGCCACTTTATCAGTAAATGCAATTACACCAGGTAATACAACTGAAGGTGGGACCCAAACAGGTTTATTAGTATCTCCATCTACTATCTTAACCCAGGGATAATATGTTCCTGCATAATTAGTATCCAACGCACTTACTGTACTTGTTGTTGTAGCGATACTATCTCCGTATGCTGCTGAATCCATAACATAGAAAGCGTCTGCTCTTGCTTCAACTTTCAATATTGCATGATTCGTTACTTTTGGATGTAATCTATGTATCACACCAGGTGTTACTAATAGATTAATATCAAACTCATCAGGATTACTTACTGCATTAATTGCTCGTTTGTAAGCTACTGAACCACTTGCTGTAGCACTTGAGATATCAAATCCCATAGTATTTGCTGCAGTAATGTCATTACCTGTAAGTTTTGGATTACCAGGATTATCACCATCAAATCCCCATTGGAAAGGAATTGTAAATTTCCTTTGTTGAATTGCCGAACCTGATAATGTTATTGGTGATGTTGCATTAGAATATGTAGATGATAATGTACTTGCATCAGCATGTCCTAACATATTCTCAAGCGACATAGATACATTACCAGTTGTAGCACCTGTCTTGTAAACTGGTGCTAAGTATTCATTGTTATCGGGACGTTTAGAAGTGTCGAAATCAAAACCATAATAAATGTTTGAATCGAAATCACCATTACTATTTTGTTGTGAATTCACAAAAGAAGCACTTGGTGCACTAGCTACTGGAAGGTATACTGCACTATGACCCATAGGAACAACTGTTGTTGGATGATTTTCCAAATTCTTATAATCACCAACACGAATATGTTTACTCATGTTTGGATAATCACCTTTGTATGTCAACTTACCATTTGAATCTATTTCAACAAATCTATCACCAATTACTTTAGCGAAATAGTTTGCTGCATCTGGATCGAATGTCAAATTGTCATATTGTTCTACTATTTGATTGTCTTTTGTTTTATTTGGTGCATGGTGTCTAACCTGTAAAGAGAAAGAACCATAATCACTACCTGCTACCGATGATGCTGCTTTTACATTCAAAATATTAGCTTTATATGTCTTACTCATAATCGTTCCATGTGAACGAGTATAAACTCTGAATAAGTTATATCTTGCACCAGCTACCAACTGTGATTGTACATAAGGTGTTCTAGCAACACTATAATCTTTGTTACCAGTCCACGAATCAGCATTTCCATCTGCATCAAATGTGGCTACACCTGAATTTAAATCAAGTGTACTTGTTGAACAACTAATAGCTGTCCAAGCACCTGAACCACTTGCAGATTGTATGCCTTTAAAGTTTTTGTAAAGATAGACTGGAACTGTTGTTCCTGCTCCATCGTCTGCTATCTGAGGATCTGTACTAAGGACATCTCCAATATAATTTGCACTTGATGTACTAAACGAAATAGTTTTTGTGTAAGTAGTAATACCACTTCCACTAACTACTAATGTGTATGCACCAAAAGTACCACTACCAGTACTTGGCGTCAAATCACAAGTTCCGTTTGTTCCACCACGAGATGGTGCTAAAACAGCAAATGCGTTATCACCCCATTCATTAGCGCCATTTGACGATAATGTAATTATATCAGGTTTGTATCCACCTAGTCCCAAAACCCTCACGACCGTTACCGAACCAGCGGAACGTAAATATTGTTGTATAGTATATGGTGTATAATATCGTTTATCAAGACCACCAAACATTTCTTCGTACTCAGAATAATTACTAAGTATAGTAGGTGTGAAAGCAGGACCTTTAACGGTGGGGCCTATAATTGCCGCACCAATGTCTGCTACACCCTGTGGAAGAAATGATAAGTCTCGTTCTTGCGTAAATACACCAGGACTTACTATTCTTTCAGCCATTGAGTTTCTCCTAAATGATTTTTGTTATAAAGAAAATTAGTTATTTATAAGTATAAATGAAAAATCCCAAAATTCAACAATGTAGGGATTTTTCTTTGTTTTTTAAAGTAATTTTTAATCAACGGGTGTAAATACACCAGTTTGTGGGTCTAAATTACCAGAACCGTATTTGTCATTTAACTCTTTAGCTACTTCTCTCTCTTTTGCTTGAGTATCAGCATACTTCTGAGCATAATCTTCTTCTGATTTTGCTAATCCATCTATTTGTTGTTGAAGTGCGATTTTTTGAATTGCCACTTGACCAAATGCGGTTTGACATTCGAGATAGTCTTGTTGTATTTGTTTTAAAGATGCTAACTCTTCGTCTGTAAATTTTATTTCTTTGGTTTTTTCTTCTAATTTGTCAACCAATTTTGACTCTTCTGCCATAACATTTCCTCGTTTGTTTAGTTATTAGTAATAAGTATTATTTACTTATTCAAACATTCACAATTTTTTTCTATATACTCTACTTTTTCGTGTAGTTCTTTGATAGCCTCAATTAATACTGGCACCATCTTTTCATATCTAATTGCCTTATATCCTGAAGCATTTGTTCTTACAACCTCTGGAATAACTGCTTCTACCTCTTGTGCAACCACACCAATATCATGTCCTTCATATTCAGATTTCTTATTCCAATCAAATTCATATCCATGAATTCCAGCAATCTTATCTAATGAACCTTTAATAACTGTTAAGTTATCTTTAAGTTCTCTATCTGAAGAACTAAATGCGACGATATCACCACTAGCGTGTACTGATGAACCTGTAATTATACCAAGTGTATAAATAGAACCAAATGAACCAGTTGCAGTAGCAGAACCACTAACTAAAGTAGCTGAAACATTTAATAATCCTACACCAGCATCTTTTACATCAAAATTACCACCATCAACATCAATAACCATATCATCTGCACCATCTATTGTTAGAGTAGCATCATTAGTTATAGTATCTGCAGTTATTACTAATCCATCTATTGTAAAATCAGTTGTTGCATCTATTGTTGTACCTTTAATAGTTGTATGTGATGCTGCACCGATGGCAGTTCCATCTATTGCTCCACTATTAATATCTACATTGGTCATATTTTCATCAGAGAAATCAATAGCTCCCGCTGCTTCAAATGCTCCAAGCTTTGTTGCAGTTAAGGTATCGGTAGCAAAAGTTAAATCACTATCGTCTGTAAGTTGTCCATTTGTTGTGGTAAATACTACTCTACCACTCGTCAAATCATCTGCAATAAGTGTGTTAGCTCGGAAGTCATAAGCCCCTATATCAACATTAGCTGCAACACCTTCAACTATCGCAGCTTTTTGTGCTGCGGATGTAGTTAATGTACCAGCACTAACATTTAAAGTTTTACCTGAACCAACTGTTACATCAGTTCCATCAACTGTACCACCATTAATATCAATCGTAGTGAATGTACCACCATCCGCTACCGTATTTCCTGCATTAGTCCAATTACTGCCAACTTCTTTCATCATCACTTGTCCAAATGAACCTGTAATTGTACCTGAACCAGTTATCAAACTGGTGTTAAATTTAACACTATTAGCGGATATTGTTAAATCTGTACCATCACCTTCGATTTTTTCTGCATCATCACCAAAAGTTAAACCAATATCTGCAGGTATGTTAATATCACCTGAAGCTTCCATTGTTAAATCAAGCTCAGCTGCTGATATTACTAACTTTGTTCCATTACCTTCGATTTTCTCTCCGTCATTTCCAAAAGTTAATCCGATATCCGTGCCGATATTGATATCTCCACCCGAACCTACAGTTAAAGTTAAATCTGTATCATCGGATTCAATTTTCTCATGTGTACCAAACGCTATACCCTTATTAACAGGAATGTGAACATCAGTACCTGGAGTTAAATTGATTTTTGCACCAGTTATAGTAAGGTCTGTTCCGTCTCCTTCGATTTTTTCGCCATCATCACCGAATGTCAATCCTATATCAGCTGGAATGTTTATATCACCACTACTACCTACTGATATATTTAAATCTGTATCGTCTGATTCAATCTTTTCGTGTGTTCCAAATGTAATTCCTTTATTAACAGGAATAACAACATCTTCAGTAGGACTTAAATTAATTTTATTACCTGTGATTGTTAAGTCAGTTCCATCACCTTCTATTTTTTCAGCGTCATTTCCGAATGTAAGACCAATATCAGCAGGTATGTTAATATCACCTGAAGCTTCAACCGACAAATCAATCTCAGCTGCAGCTATATCTAACTTTGTTCCATTACCTTCAATCTTTTCACCATCGTTTCCGAAAGTTAATCCAATTCCTGATGGGATGTTTACATCTCCTGTAGCAGATAAGGTTAAATCACCACCTGTATCTATATCTAATGCTCCACTTGCATCTATTTCAGCAGCGTCTAAGGTAATCGTATCTACTGTAAGTTTAGGTGCTGCTAAAAATACGCTTGATGTAAGACTTGTTGTTGCGTGTTGATACCTAAGATTTGCTATACTACCACTTATACCCCAATCTAAACCACCTGCTTCCATAAGCGCTGATGTGGCTGAACCACTACCAACTGTTATTGTGTGGTCAGCAACTTGTAAACTACCAACTTGTGCTTCAAGTCTATCACCAGTAACAGTTAAATCTCCTGGAATTGTTACATTACCATTGTTAAGAGTAACAGTTTCAATTACTGTATTTCCACCTGAAGATAGTGTTAGAACACCACTTGAAGCGATAGTTAAATCTGTACCATCACCCTCAATTTTTTCTCCGTCATCGCCAAATGTCAATCCGATATCAGCAGGTATATTAATATCACCAGAACCTTCAATTGTAAAATCTATTTCAGCCGCTGCTATATCTAACTTTGTTCCGTTACCCTCTATCTTCTCTCCGTCATTACCAAAAGTAAGACCAACACCAGATGGAACATTTATATCGGTTGTTGCTGTCAAATTAATATCTTCACCTGAATTAATTGTAAGTGCAGTATTGTTAGATTCTATCTTCTCAGCACCATCACCAAAGTGAAGCCCCACATCAACTGGTATCACAACATCAGTTGTTGCTGATAAATTTAATTCATTACTTGACGCTATAGTTAAATCTGTACCATCACCTTCTATCTTCTCACCATCATCTCCGAAAGTAAGGCCGATATCCGAACCAATGTTAATATCTCCACCAGCACCTACTGTAATACTTAAATCCGTACCATCAGATTCTAACTTTTCAGTACCTGCTAAAAGAAGCCCCTTATTAACAGGGATAGCAACATCAGCGGTAGGACTTAAATTAATAATGTTACCTGTAATTGTTAAATCTGTACCATCACCTTCTATTTTTTCAGCGTCATTACCAAAAGTCATTCCAATGTTAGCTGGTACATTGATATCACCATTCGCACCAACATTAATACTAATATCTGTACCATCACTTACAATGTATTCACCACTATCTTGCTTATTTCCTAATACGATTCTGTCTTGAACAAATAAGTGTTCGAAAGAACCAGATGTTGATGCGGATATTGCACCTACAACTTCTAATGCAACTGCTGGATTTACTACCCCGACACCTACATTTCCTGAACTATAAACACTACCAAAAGAACCCGTTGTAGTTGCTGAACCAGTTATATCATTACTATCTAATAAAATTTTGTTGGCACTTATAGTCATATTTGTGCCGTCGCCCTCAATCTTTTCACCATCGTTACCGAATGTAAGACCAATATTAGCCCCGATATTTATATCCCCTGAACCTTCAATTGAAAAATCAACTTCAGCTGCTGCTATATCTAATTTTGTTCCGTTACCTTCAATCTTTTCACCATCATTACCAAATGTAAGTCCTACACCTGATGGTACATTGATATCTGTAGTTGCCGTAAGGTTAATATCTTCACCAGAATTAATTGTAAGTGCAGTATTGTTAGATTCTATCTTTTCGTTACCATCTCCAAAATGAAGACCAACATCAACTGGTATCACAACATCAGTTGTTGCTGATAAATTTAATTCGTTGCTTGAAGCGATTGTTAAGTCAGTTCCATCACCCTCTATCTTCTCTCCGTCATCACCAAATGTAAGACCTATATCAGCTGGTATGTTAATATCTCCACCTGCGCCAACTGTAATTGATAAGTCAGTACCATCTGATTCAAGTTTTTCTGAACCTGCGAATGTTAATCCAACCCCTGATGGAATAACAACATCAGTAGTTGCAGTTAAATCAATTGCATCACTTGACGCTATTGTTAACTTTGTTCCATTACCTTCAATCTTTTCACCGTCGTCTCCGAAAGTTACTCCGATATTTGCTGGGATATTTACATCTGCTTCTGCAGTAAGGTTAATATCACCACCTGCTAAAGTAAGATTTGTTCCGTTACCCTCTATTTTCTCACCATCATCACCGAAAGTTAAACCAATGTTTGCAGGTATATTAATGTCAGCACTTGACACTAAGTTTAAATCTGTTCCGTCTCCACTAATGTATTCACCACCTGCGTCATAAAAATATGCTCTGTTTGTAGTAATAGTATTTTTGAATGAGCCTGTACCATCAGCCCATAGATTTCTCCAAGAAGCTGCTGCACTACCAAGATCTCTTGTTCCATCAGCGTCTGGTATAAGGTTTGATGCTAAATCTGCTGTTATAACTAATGTATCACTAGCTGCATCACCAATTGTTGTTGTTCCACCTGCTAATGTAAGTGTACCATCAATTGTTGCATTCTTTGCGATTTCTAATCTACCAAAAGAACCTGTAGATGTTACGGATGATGAAATATTACCTTTAGCAATTATATCATTCCATCTTTGTGTTGCACTTCCCAAACTGAAAACATCAGTTGTATGTGGGACCATACTTGCACTAGCGCTAACTGCACCTAACGATGCGCTCATCGTTAATAGTTCTTCAGTAAAACTTTCAACTCCGATACCTTTCGGATTATGTAATTCTGTTGTCGCTAGACTTGAGTGTATTTTAGCCATTCGTTGTTCCTATATTAAATAAATATCATTAAATCTTTTTTACAATGCTTCATAAACTACCACATCTCCATCTGATGTTGATACGAAATCAAAAGTTAATATATCAGATAAACTTTCATCATATATAACCATTTTTTGTATAGCTCCTAATGTAACAAGAGCTACTCCATCTTCTTTTATTGCACCAGTAGAATTTATTGAACCAGTAACAACCAAATCTCCTTTAATTGTGGTATCACTATTGATTCCTTTAAATCCCATATATCCAGGATCAGCCATTATGTAATCTCCAATATACTTGCAAATACTTCAAGGTCATCATTCGCTGATGCTTGTGTTTCTAATTTATCCCCCGCTCCCAAATTAATTGGTTTTTCAACAATAAGTGTAGAATCCGCGGGTACATTTACAGTTTTCATTAAATGTCTTCGTGTTTGAAAATTAGCACTACCACTTATGGTAACATTAATAGTAGCATCATTAGCGCCATCTACATTACTTACATATAATGCATGTATTACTGCTGATGTTGCTCCTGGACAAGTATATAATGTAGTTACACTTGTATTAGAACCTGTTGCCGCATTTTTAAAGGTATTTGCCATTATTTGTTCCTATTTTTACACTTTTCTTCTACTATAAATATTAAACTTTTCAAAATTAACCTCCGAATACTATTGCGAAAGCTAATGAACTATCGTCAACTACACCTGTAAGACCTGAACCATCACCTGCATAGTTCGTAGCCTCAACTCTTCCAAAAGAACCTGTTGCTGTAGATGAACCACTAACATTTCCTGATGTTTCTACAGTTGTAAATGTTGCAGCTGCTGCTGATTCTCCACCAATTACTACTCCATCTACTTCACCACTACTAATATAAGCGGCTATTGCATCACCATCAGTTCCTATTTGGTCTATATAACCTATTCCGTTTACATATATATCTTTCCATTGTTGCCCACTTGAACCTAAATCATAAGTGTTGTCTGCATTTGGTATTAAATTAGAAGTTAAATCTGCTGTTATACTAATAGAATCACTAGCTGCATCTCCAAGAGTCATATTACCACCTATAGTAATATCACCTGTAAGTTTTGTATTACCACCGACTTCTAATCTACCAAATGAACCCGTTGAGATTGATGAACCACTAATAGCTTTAGTAGCAGTCATCTGTGCAATATCAACTGCACCTGCTTCGAATGTTATTACATCATCTGCTGAAGCCCTAATTGAAGTATCATCGTCAGCATCTAAATCTATTCTTCCTGTACCACCAATTGAAATACTACCTTGAGCATTTAAATCTATGTCATCTACCCACAATTTGTTCCAAGCAGTTCCACTTGCACCTAAATCATCAGCACTATCTGAACCAGGTAAAACATTATTACCTCCTGGATCTAATACTATATCCGCTGCTGCTATAACTTTTAAATCTGTATCTACATCTAAATAATCATTTGCTGAATCTACTTCTAACCTATCTACCCTTGTGTTTCCACCTGTAATTGTTACTAAATTAGATGAATGTGTTAATGTTACATCTCCACCATCTAAGTTAATAACTCCACCACTACCTAAGTGTAAATCATTCCATCCTTGAGTAGAACTACCTAAATCATAAGTAGCATCTGCATTTGGAACTAAATGAGAAGTAAATTCACCACCAATACTAATATCATCTGAATCAGCGTCTCCAATTGTAATACTTCCACCAAGTGTTATATCACCATCTATACTTGCATTACCAGCTAATTCTAATCTTCCAAAGGATCCTGTAGATACTGAAGAACCACTTACTTTAGAAGTAGCAGTAATATGTGCAAATGAACCTGTAGATACTGTAGAACCACTCACATTACCTGTAGTTATTATTGAATCAATATAAGCGTCTTTAAAGTATTGGCTTGAAGTACCTAAATCAACATCACTATCTGAGAGAGGTGTAAATACCCCATCTGCAATCCTAAGTTGTACCTGACCACCAGCAGCGAAGCGAATTTGATTGGTTGTTCCAAAATCAATAGCAGTGTCAGAATCTTCTCCCATCTTTAAATCAGTAGCGTAAATGGAAGTGATAGTTGTTTGTGCGGCATCAATAACAAAATCTAATGTGTTATCACCATCTTCATAAGTAACAGCAATACCTGTTTCAGTATTACTTCCAACCATAGCTCCTACAGTATCAGAAATTGTTTCGGATAATGTTGTTCCATCTATTGTTAATGCGTCGGTTTCTAACGTACCATCTATATCGGCATCACCTAAAATTTCTAATCTACCAAACGAACCTGTCGATACTGAAGAACCACTAATTTTTGAAGTAACATTTACATATGCGAATGAACCTGTAGATACTGAAGAACCACTAATTGCCGTAGCAGATATGTCAGCGACATGCGCTCCGTCATCAGTTATCTTTATATCACCACCATCTACATCTATTTCTAAATCAGTTGCTACATCTAATTTTAATTTATCACTTGATGCTATTGTAAGATGAGTACCATCTCCCTCTATCTTCTCACCATCATTACCAAAGGTAAGTCCAACAGCACTTGGAATATTTATATCAGTTGTAGCAGTTAGATTAATATCTTCACCAGAATTAATAGTAAGTGCAGTATTATTAGATTCTATCTTCTCAGCACCATCACCAAAGTGAAGACCAACATCTACTGGTATTACTACATCGGTTGTTGCTGATAAATTTAATTCATTACTTGATGCTATAGTGAGGTCAGTTCCATCACCTTCTATCTTCTCACCATCATCTCCAAAAGTAAGACCAATACCTGAACCAATATTAATGTCTCCACCACTTCCGACAGTAATCGTTAAGTCGGTGTCGTCTGATTCAATTTTCTCATGAGTACCTAACATTAATCCTTTATTTACTGGAATCTTAACATCTGCAGTAGGACTCAATACAATGTTGTTACCTGCAATAGTTAAATCTGTACCATCACCTTCAATCTTTTCACCATCGTCTCCGAATGTTAATCCAACATCAGCTGGTATATTAATATCTGTTGTAGCAGTTAAATGTAAATCGTTACTTGACGCTATAGTAAGGTCAGTTCCGTCTCCTTCGATTTTTTCTCCGTCATCACCAAATGTAAGACCAATACCTGAACCAATATTAATATCTCCACCACTTCCGACAGTTATTGTTAAATCTGTATCATCACTTTCTATTTTCTCATGCGTACCTAACATTAACCCAACATTTACTGGTATCTTTACATCGGTTGTAGCAGTTAAGTTTAATAAATTACTTGATGCTATAGTGAGGTCAGTTCCATCTCCTTCAATCTTTTCTCCGTCATCTCCAAAAGTAAGACCTATATCAGCTGGTATGTTAATATCTCCTGTAGCGTCTAAACTTAAATCACCACCAGTATCTATTGTCAATGCGCCACTTGCGTCTATTTCTGAACCATCTACTGTAATCGTATCTACTGTAAGTTTAGGTGCTTTTAAAAATACACTTGATGTGATGCTCGTTGTTGCGTGTTGATATCTAAGATTTGCTACACTACCACTAATACCAAAATCTAAACCACCTGCTTCCATAAGTGCGGATGTAGCTGAACCACTACCAACTGTAATCGTATGGTCAGCAACTTGTAAACTACCTACTTGAGCTTCAAATCTATCACCAGTAACAGTCAAATCTCCAGGAATTGTTACATCTCCATTATTAAATGTAACAGTTTCAACTAATGTGTTTCCTGTTGAGGATAAAGTTAAAACACCACTTGATGCTATAGTTAAATCTGTTCCGTCGCCTTCAATCTTTTCACCATCATTACCAAAAGTTAAACCAACTTCTGATGGAATATTAATATCAGTTGTAGCCGTTAAATTTAAGTCGTTACTTGAAGCGATTGTTAAGTCAGTTCCGTCTCCCTCTATTTTCTCTCCGTCATCACCAAAGGTAAGACCAACACCAGATGGAACATTTATATCGGTTGTAGCAGTTAAATGTAAATCATTACTTGAGGCTATAGTTAAGTCTGTACCATCACCTTCTATTTTCTCACCATCATCACCAAATGTAACTCCGATACCTGAACCTACATTAATATCACCACCAGCACCTACAGTTATAGTTAAATCGGTGCCGTCTGACTCTAACTTTTCAGTACCTGCAAAAAGAAGCCCCTTATTAACAGGGATAGCAACATCTGCAGTAGGACTTAGGTTAATATTATTACCTGTTATAGTTAAATCTGTTCCGTCGCCTTCAATCTTTTCACCATCGTCTCCGAATGTTAATCCTATATCAGCTGGTATGTTGATATCTCCACTACTACCTACAGTTATACTTAAATCAGTTCCATCAGATTCAATCTTTTCTGTAGTAGCGAATGTAAGACCTACACCTGATGGTATATTTACATCTGCAACTGCAGTTAAATTAATATTATTTCCTGCAATAGTTAAATCTGTGCCGTCTCCCTCTATCTTCTCGCCATCATTACCAAAGGTTACACCAATATCAGATGGTATATTTATATCTCCACCAGAACCTACATTAATACTAATGTCCGTACCATCACTACTAATATACTCACCACTATCTTGGTGATCTTTGAATACTAATCTATCTCCTACAAAAACATGACCAAAAGAACCAGTTGCAGTAGCAGAACCACTTACTTTAGAAGTAGCAGTAATATGTGCAAATGAACCAGTTGAAACAGATGAACCACTTAATTTTGATGTAACATTAATATAAGCAAATGAACCAGTTGAAGTAGATGAACCACTAACACCACCACCAGCAACTTTAACTAAACTTGAACTTAACTCTCCTTTCCAAGAACCACTTATCATAGATTGAGCAGTTGATGCGAAAGAAGTTATGTCTGAATCTCCTGTTATCGTTACATTAGAAGCAGTAAATGGACCTAATATTTCTAAACCAGTTTTTA
>VTLG01015165.1_pt1 | contig 15557 bp, 16 predicted proteins | sample 4694571 | NCBI WGS metagenome assembly VTLG01 (sample SAMN12604809, study PRJNA352737) | marine metagenome | biome: ENVO:00000447; feature: ENVO:00000209|ENVO:00000569|ENVO:01000036; material: ENVO:00002151; isolation source: viral sequences binned using virsorter ...
AACGTGCAGCCAGTGTGATTGGTTCACCTGACTTGGTTCTCGAAAAGAACGGCACTGGTTCTTACCTTACTGTCAAGGATAAAAAGAACGATACCGCAAACAATTATTCTTTGGACGTAGATGCTGAAGGTAGTGGTGAGTATAACTTCTTTTTCAAAGTTGAGAACTTAAAATTGTTACCGACTAATTATGATGTCAATGTGTCATCAAAAAATATCAGTCACTTCAAAAGTCAAGCTGGTAACGCAGTCGAATATTGGATAGCCCTTGAACCAGAATCATCTTACTCTGAATAACAAGGACTTTATATTATGGAAACTTTTTTGTGGGTGGAGAAATACCGCCCAACAACTATTGATGCGTGTATCCTACCAAACTCTCTCAAGGAATCTTTTTCCGAGTTTGTAAAAGATAAACACATACCAAACCTTATTCTGTCTGGTGGCCCAGGCGTAGGTAAGACCACCGTTGCAAAAGCGATGGTGGAAGAAATCGGTGCAACGTGGATGATGATAAACGGTTCTGAGGAATCGGGTATTGATGTTCTTAGAACTAAAATCAAAAACTTTGCATCGACTGTTTCACTGGAGGGTGGACGCAAGTACATCATACTTGATGAGGCAGACTATCTAAATCCACAATCAACTCAACCAGCTCTGCGTGGGTTCATGGAAGAGTTTCACAAGAACTGTGGATTCATTCTAACCTGTAACTATAAGAACCGTCTGATTGAACCGTTACACTCTCGATGTAGTGTTGTGGACTTTATCATTCCAAAGAGTGATAAACCAAAACTTGCATCTGATTTTTTTAGTCGTGTGCAAACCATACTCAAAGATGAGAATGTAAAGTTTGACCAGAAAGCGGTTGCAGAACTTCTCAATAAATACTTTCCAGATTGGAGAAGAGTATTAAACGAACTTCAAAGATATTCTGCATCAGGTCAAATCGATGCTGGTATTCTTGTAAATCTATCGGAGGTAAATATCAATGAACTTATGGAGTCACTTAAAAACCAAGAGTTTACAAATGTACGAAAGTGGATTGTCAATAATCTGGACAACGATCCTGTCCGTATTTTTAGGAGGTTCTATGATTCTCTTTATGATCATATTGATAAGTCTACGATCCCTCATGCTGTTGTTATCTTGGCTGAATATTCCTATAAGTCAGCATTTGTCGCAGATCAAGAAATAAATCTTCTTGCGTGTATGACTGAAATCATGGCTCAGGTGAAGTTCAAATGAGTTATGAATTGAAAGAGTACCTAAACTCTATAAACCATAGAAAGAATAATCTCATGGACGGTGACGATGAAATGTGGGAGAAGAAGTATCCATCATTCATTGTTAACAAATGTCTTGCACCATTCCCTGATACTATCGGGTTGGTCAATGAGATAAACATCCACCATCATTTAGACAACAAACTACAATTTGACTTTTTACTAAATAGTATTAGACCACGCAAAAGATATACGCCGTGGGCAAAAGCAAACAAGGTTAAAAACCTTGAGTATGTGAAAGAGTATTATGGATACAGTAATGAGAAAGCTAAGTCTGCTCTTGAGATACTAAACGATGAACAGATAAAGACTATTAAAAATAGTTTGAATAAAGGTGGAAAAAATGGATAGCATTAACTGGTCACAGGAGCAAATGCTAGAAGTCGGATTGAAAGAACCAGATGACTTTCTAAAGATACGAGAAACCCTTTCTCGTATAGGTGTTGCTTCTAGAAAAGAAAGAAAACTATATCAGTCCTGTCATATCCTACATAAACAGGGACGATATTACATCGTGCATTTTAAGGAATTATTTGCACTTGATGGAAAACAAACTAACCTATCTGATAACGATGTTGCAAGACGTAATACGATTGCGAATCTGTTAAGAGATTGGGGATTGGTTACAATTATGGGTAGTGCAGAACCAGTGGCTCCCCTAAGTCAAATAAAAATTATTTCATTCAAAGAAAAAAATGAATGGATTCTTGAAACAAAATATAACATTGGAAAAAAACGAGAGGCATAAAATGATCGTAGACGCACTTAGAAAAAAATATGAATATGAAATATTATCTGCAAGAGCAAACATTGATGTGTATCTAAGAAACTCAGCTGGTATCGGTGAACACCCAGACATCGTTGCAGCTGTAGATAGTGAGATGGAAAAACTAGCTAGTGCAGAGGACAAGTTAAGTTCTTTAAATTCTAATTTTAATTCTAGTTCAACAAACCCACAACTATTAAGTGAACAAAAGGAATTAGATCTTTAGTTGACATTACCCTTACATTTTTGTTATTATATTTGAATGAGGTTTTATACTAATATTACACAGTGGGGCAACAACCTACTGTTAAGAGAAGTTGTGAACGGTGAAAGAATCAATCGCAAGGTTAAATATTCACCGACACTTTTTGCATCTGTTTTAAAAGAGACACCGTACAAAACTCTTGAGGGTAAGTATGTTGCTCCTGTGAAACATGATACCATCAAAGATGCAAAAGAGTGGATAGAAAATTATAACAATCAATTAGGTGCAGTTTATGGAAACACTCTGTTTCCTTACAGCTATATCGCAGATGAATATTCTAATAATGTAGATTGGGATATTGACCAGATACTTATCGTAACAATTGATATTGAGGTTGAGTGCGAGAATGGTTTTCCAAAACCAGAGGAAGCAAATGACCCACTACTATCAATCACTTTAAAGAATCACCAGAACAAAAAGATTGTTGTCTGGGGTATTAATGACTTTGAAAACAGTCGTGATGATGTTTCTTACATCAAGTGTGAGTCAGAGAAACATCTCATACAATCGTTTCTAACATTCTGGGAACAACATAAACCAGATGTGATTACAGGTTGGAACACAGAGTTTTTTGATATTCCTTATATCTGTAATCGTATCATTAATCAGTTTGATGAGAAGGAACTCAAGAGATTATCGCCTTGGGGTAATGTAACACCTCGTTCTGTTTACAAGATGGGTCGCTCGCATCAGATGTATGATATTATGGGAGTGGCTAACTTAGATTTCCTTGACCTGTATCGTAAGTTTACCTATACAAACCAAGAGTCCTATCGACTTGACCACATTGCGTTTGTCGAGTTGGGTGAACGTAAGGAGGGTAATCCTTATGAAACTTTCAAAGAGTGGTATATCAAAGACTATCAATCTTTTATAGAATATAATATAACAGACGTTGAACTGGTTGATAAACTCGAAGATAAGATGAAGTTGATTGACCTTTGTTTAACGATGGCTTATGATGCAAAGGTGAATTATATTGACGTTCTTGGAACAACTAAGTATTGGGATATTCTGATTTACAATCATTTGCGTAAAAAGAATATAGTCATACCACAAAAGAAAGAACATGAAAAGTCCGAAAAGTATGAAGGTGCTTATGTAAAAGACCCGATCATTGGTATGCATAAGTGGGTGATGTCATTTGATTTGAACTCTCTGTATCCACATTTGATTATGCAATATAATATTTCACCAGAGACACTTATGGGCTGTCCTTTCAAAGAAAAGGACATCACCGTAGACAAGATGTTAGATGGGGAAGTCAAAGACTCAATAATGCAATCTCTGAAGGATAAGAATGTAACTCTCACACCGAATGGTGCGTTGTTTAGAAAAGATATAAGAGGGTTTCTTCCAGAGTTAATGCAAAGTATATACGATGATCGTGTTAAGTATAAACGATTGTTGTTGGAGGCAAAACAGGAATATGAAAACACAAAAGACCCTAAACTCAAAAAAGACATTTCTAAATATGACAATATTCAGATGGCCAAAAAGATTTCTCTCAATAGTGCTTATGGTGCCATTGGCAATAGTTACTTTCGTTACTACAATCTGTTGGTTGCTGAGGCCATTACTACTTCTGGTCAATTATCAATTAGATGGATTGAACGCTCTATTAATGGGTATCTTAATCAGACTCTTGGAACCGATGGCTTGGATTATGTCATTGCGTCAGATACAGATTCAGTTTACATTACTTTTGACCGACTCATTGACAAACTCCCTATACAGGGAGAAAACACTGAAGAAGTCATCAATTTCTTGGATCGTCTTGCTAGAGAGAAAATTGAACCATTTATTGATCAAAGTTATCAGGAGCTCGCTGAACACATAAACGCATACGAACAAAAGATGTTTATGAAACGTGAGGTGATTGCAGACAAGGGTATCTGGACTGCAAAGAAAAGATATATTCTTAACTCTTGGGATGTGGAGGGTGTTCGATATAAAGAACCACAACTCAAGATTATGGGTATTGAAGCAGTAAAAAGTTCGACACCAGCCCCTTGTCGTGAGAAGATTAAACAAGCTCTCAAGATTATTATGCATGAAGATTCAAAAGTGCTAAATAGTTTCATACAAGATTTTAGATCGGACTTTATGAAAATGAAACCAGAAGAGATTGCATATCCAAGAAGTGTTAACGGACTTACCAAGTGGACAGAATCACACAACCTATTTAAGAAGGGAGCTCCTATTCATTGTAAGGGTGCAATTCTTTACAACCATCTTTTGAAAAAGAATAAATTGGGACACAAATTTCCCAGCATACAAGAAGGCGATAAGATCAAATTTTTACATTTGAAAGAACCAAATCTTTATCAGTCAACGTCAATCTCTTTTTTAACACAACTACCAAAAGAGTTTGACTTTGCTTCCTTGATTGATTATGACATACAATTCGAGAAGTCATTTGTAGAACCGTTGAAATTTATCAGTGATAAAATAAAATGGAAACTCGACATGAGTTATGGAAGTCAATTAACACTTGAGGGATTTTTTAGTTGATTAAGTTAAAAAGACTTGACATTACCCCTCATTTATATTAAGATATATAATATTATCAAAGTAAACTATAACTAAAAAAGTTATCTTTTTAATAGGTGTTAGTTTACTTTATTAACGGATAGTACGTTTACAGGAGAAAAAATATGAACAAAATACTATTTGAATTTAATTCAGCAGAAATAAAAGAGGCATATAATCAAGAATATCTTGATGCCATAAAGAAGAAATATAACGATTACTTGGGATACGAAGGTGTTATCAAGGTAGAACTAGTAATTCAAGAAAGAACTAAAGTAGATAGAAATTCAAAGTTGCAACCAAAATTGTATTCTATTTCGCCAGACGATGTTGACAGAATTGCTCAACTCTACAGGTCTTACGATTATTCTACAGACTGCGAACCGCAAATAATTACTAACAGATCAGATTGGGATGAGACAGTCGAAGATGACGAAGATGAAATGGTGGCTGGGTTCAAGAGAGACAGAGCTCAAAATATTTTAAAAAAAGAGAAACTTGCATTTATAAATAATGAACTCATGGTTTATCTACGACTAACCTTTGCAGATGTCAAGGCGTTCAAATATGTCAAAACCTTATCAAATACAGTTTCACCCAATGAAAATAAACAACCAAACAGTGCAAGTGATATCGTGGTAACATTGGAGGAATGTATAGCTGCTGGTGCGTTGAGCGATAAACTTTATCAGTTAGAGAACAAACCTGATTTGAAAAGGGAAATAAAATGTCTTACACCAGACAAAGGCCCAAAGTTTAGAACTCAAGTTGAGAACACATTTTATGCAAAAACAAATAAAGATGTTAAATATGAAATTATCTACAGTGGAAATATAGATGATATTGCTACTGAAAGAGGATTGCCACTGTCTGGTAAAACATTTAAATCTAGAAACTCAAATCTGTATCATACCAATAGTGGAGAGATGAAAACCACTTGGTATAATGGTTTTAAAAAATTACATAATAGTGAAGAAGATTATATCGACATTGCATTTTATGTAGGTAAACCAGTAAATATACCAAAAGAAAGATTTCAAATTATTAGGGAGTTGTTGGATTCTTATAGTTATTATAATACAGTTCAACCAAAAGTTGACATAAAAAAGACTTTTAGATGTCTTGGATTTCACACTCAAGCGAAACAAGGTCTGCATCACTTAAGGGGTAAAACTGAACTGTCAAGAGCTGAAAATTATATTCTGAGATATCCGTTTGATTGGTTTCATGTATCTAATGAGAAAGAAATGAAAGATTTCATTAAAGATAATTTGACTGACATTGAGAAAAAAAATGCTGATGAATATTTTAATGACAAAATTACAAATGAACTTTATGACAACATCATGAGTTTATATCAGTGTTCACTACATTATGATGAAGATAAGATTGAATGTGCGGCATAATCGGTGGTTATGACTTAGATAAAATTTCACTAGGTCTTGATGCAATAAACCATCGTGGTAGAGATGCAAGGGATGTAAAAAACATCTCTTGCGTTTCATTTGGTCATGTTAGATTACAGGTCATGGACACATCGTCTGCATCTGACCAACCAATGACAGTTGGTGATACTACGATCACTTTCAATGGTGCTGTTTGGAATTTCAGAAATATTAGAGATTACCTAACACAAACCTATAACATAAGTTTTAAAACTGACGGTGACACAGAGGTTTTAGCCCACCTAATTGATAGAGAAGATTTATCTGGTCTGTCTAAGATACAGGGTATGTTTGTAGTTGCTTGGACAAGGGGCAACGGAGATATAACCATTGCAAGAGATAGACATGGTGAAGTTCCATGTCATTATAGTTTATTAGACACAGCAGTATTTCCACACTTCATGTTTTGTTCAGAGATAAAAGGACTAAGAGCACTTGGAGTTAAAAATTCTTTGATTGAAATGTTACCGTCTGGGAGTTACATAAAAACAATTAAACAAAATGGTATTCAATCAGAGAAAGGATGTTGGTATAACATCAGAGATAATCTTATAGAAGATAACTTTTCAAACAGGAGTGTTGCCTCACACAAAATTAAGGAACTAATACAACAAGGTTCAATCGAGAGAACTGTTAGTGCAGTTCCAGTTTGCACTTTATTGAGTGGAGGCATTGATTCAAGTGTAATCACATTGGCTGCGAAAAAACAAATTGATAATCTTGTGTCTTACATAGCGGTCTATGATGAAAAGTCAAAAGATTTAAAGTGTGCGAGAGAAGTAGCAGAAATGCTAAATATAGAGTTGGTTGAAGTTAAAATAGAACCACCTACATTAAACGATATAAAAGATATTATCAACACGATTGAAATGTCTTATAAAGCACAGATTGAGATTGCCTGGCCATGTATCAAACTCGCACAAAGAATTTCCAGTGATGGATTTAGAGTTATTTTATCTGGCGAGGGTTCTGACGAGTTGTGGGCATCTTATGGCATGAGTTATCATGGAATCAAACAACATGGTTGGACTGATTATAGAATAAAATTATTTGGTTCACAAGAAAAGAAAAACTTTTCACGTTGCAATAAAATATTTATGAAATATGGTGTCGAGTGTCGATTGCCATTTTTAAATACTAAACTTGTTGAAACTGCACTTGGCATGAAACAAGATACGGTGTGGGATACAAAAAGAAGACCTAAGGCAGTTTTACAAGACGGCTATATAAACTTACTACCAGAACAAATTACTAAAAGACCTAAACTGGCATTTCAAGATGGAATGAAGATAAAAAATGAATTTGCAAATATACTTGACAAACCCCCCAAAATAATGTATCGTGAAACCTATGATGAAATTTATGGAGCATAGCATGAAATATAAACCATATTTACTAACGGATGTTCATAAGGCATCTGCACAAAATAAATTTAACGTGATTTCAACATTTGCGGGCGGTGGTGGTTCTTCTACAGGTTATCGTCTTGCTGGTGGTAATATACTTTGTGTAAATGAATTTGTACCTGAGGCTGCTAACACATACAGAGAAAATTATCCAGATACACCGATTATACCAGACGATATAAAAAAGATGTCTGGTCAAGAGTTTTTAGATTTGACTAAATTAAAATCAGGTGAATTAGATTTATTAGATGGCAGTCCTCCCTGTTCTGCATTTTCTATGGCAGGCAGTGTATCACATGGAAGGGGTAACACTCATGCAAATGCATTTGGTAAAACTAAATCATATAGTGATATCAAAGAAGTAAGTAATGTCGAAGATTTATTTTTTGATTTTCTGCGTGTGGCAGATGTTATCAAACCAAAAGTTATAATTGCAGAGAATGTTGCTGGTTTGACAATGGGCGAGGCAAAACCATATTTTAATAAAATACAAAATACTTTTGAAAATATTGGATACGATGTCTGTGCGAAGGTATTAAACAGTGCGTATTTTGGTGTTAGTCAAACCAGAACCAGAGTATTTTTTATTGGTTTACGAAATGATATTACTACAAAAGTAGGTTTAACTTTCATGAACATTTCTAGTTTATTTCCAGAGGAAAATAAAGAAGTGGTTACTGTTCGTGAAGTGATTGATGGTTTAGAATATGATGACGAAGAAGTAAAAAGATTGGTAGAAAAATTTACTAATACTGCTTATTGGAAAAAAACTGGAAAGTTTATGCCAAAGAATCCAGACAGGGTGATAAGAGGTGATGAGTATTCTAATCATCTTGATAAGAAACCAGAGCATAGAGACTTGGATGTTAATCAACTAAAAAAACTTGGTTATAAGTTACATCACTTTAATTTAAAAAGAGTATCGTTAGATCAACCATCACCTACATTGACAGCTATGGGTAGTAATGACACAACTGCTGGTGCATTTCATTGGAGTGAACCAAGAAAACTTACAATCGGTGAATTGAAAAGAATACAATCCTTACCAGATGATTTTATTCTCACTGGTAAATGGAATCAGAAATCTGAACGTATTGGTAGAATGGTGCCACCATTATTACTAAAGACAATCGCAGACTCAGTTTATGAAAAGGTAATTAAGGTATATAAAAATGGTTGATTTTACATTTGCACATAGAGAAGAAGGATTTGATAATCACATAGAACAATCGATTCGTGGTTACTCACATTTAATGGATGATGTTATTTCCTTGTCACGATATTTTGTTGAAAACAATACTAATGTTATTGACATAGGTTGTTCAACTGGTAAGATGACTAAGGCTCTCATTGATTGTAATAAAGATCATTCGGATTGTGCTAACTATATTGGTTTAGAAATTGCAGATGGTTTTCGAGATGATTTGAAAAAAAGAAAAGACGAACTAAATCAATATTATAAGTTTGTTGATTTTAAAGACGTTGATGCAAGAAAATATGAATACAAAAATAGTTCATTGATAACATCAATATTTACTTTACAGTTTATGCCGAAATCTGATAGAGAAGAATTGGTTACTAAAATATATGATGGGTTGAATTGCGGCGGTGCATACATATTTGCAGAAAAAACTATTTGTCAAAGTGCATTAGTCCAAGACATGATTACTTTTAATTATTATGACTATAAAAGAAAATCTTTTGACACAGATGATATCATGGATAAAGAAAGAGCTCTCAGACACATGATGAAACCTAACACATGGAAAGAAATAGAAACAATGATATTGGACGCTGGTTTTAATGTCGTTCAACCTTTTTGGAGAAATCACGCATTTGTTGGTGCGTTAGCAGTTAAGTAATGGAGTAAAATATGACAAATAATTTTTTGAAAGATATAATTAAGTCAACAGGTAATGAGTACGCATCACTTGTTGAGGACGGTGTGGAGGCAGGGGATGTCGAGAGTTTTATTCAAACTGGAAGCTATGTTTTTAATGCTCTACTGTCGGGTTCTATTCATGGTGGATTGCCTGCAAATAAAATCACCGCACTTGCGGGCGAGAGTGCAACTGGTAAGACATACTTTCTTATGGGAATCGTTAAGAACTTTCTCGATGCAAACCCTGATGCTGGTGTAATTTATTTTGAGTCTGAATCTGCAATCACAAAACAAATGGTCATAGACAGAGGTATCGATGCGAAACGAATGGTGATTGTTCCTGTAACCACAGTGCAAGAATTTAGAACGCAAGCAATCAAAGTTATCGACACATACCTTGCACAAAACGAAGCAGACCGCAAACCAATATTTTTGTGTCTGGATTCGCTTGGGATGTTATCGACTAGCAAGGAGGTCGCTGATAGCTCAGACGGTAAGGAAACCAGAGACATGACCAGAGCACAAGTTCTCAAGGCTGCATTTCGTGTACTGACTTTGAAACTTGGTAAGGCAAAAATTCCGATGGTTGTTACAAACCATACATATGATGTCGTTGGTTCGATGTTTCCAACAAAAGAAATGGGTGGCGGTTCTGGATTGAAGTACGCAGCTTCTTCAATCATATATCTATCCAAGAAGAAAGAGAAAGATGGAACTGAAGTTGTTGGAAACATCGTACACTGTAAGAACCATAAGTCAAGACTAACTATTGAAAACAAGATGGTTGATGTAAGATTAACCTACGATAAAGGTCTGGACAAATACTACGGACTACTCGAACTCGCAGAGAAGTATGACATATTCAAAAAAGTATCAACTCGTTATGAATTACCAGATGGAAGTAAACAGTTTGGTAAAACTATATTGAATGACCCAGAGACTTACTTCACAGATGAGATTATGAAACGGTTAGATGAAGCTGCAAACAAGGAGTTCAAGTATGGCGGTGAGAATAGTTGAGAACTGTTGTAGTCCATTGTTCTTGGACTTTGTGCGACACCAAGTAGAGCAGAGTGACCGATGGAATTTTAAGTATCCCATGAACACTTCCTTCGATGAGAAACACGCAAAGTTAGAAATCATCGGTGGACAAGGAGCTCCAGACCAGAGACTTGCTGGTATTGCAATGAGTTTGATGATACAGATTTATGAAATGGCATCTGACATCATCACTCCCAATATTATGTTCTGCGGTGCTTCAATCAAAGACAAATATAGAAAAGATAATCTACATACAGATCATAATGATGATCCAAGACATAAGAACTTCATAAAGGTATTGGGTGTTCTCAACTCCGACTGGCAAGATTCTTGGGGTGGTGGTTTTGAACATGGTGGAGAAGTGTATCCTGTACGTCCAACAGATTTTATTATTTTCGATTCAAAGATAGAACATCGTGCAGCTGATATTTTGGTAGATAAAAAACGAATTGCAATTGACTTTACCCTACAAGGAGTGTAGAATAATGAAATGTCCAATGTGTAACGAAGAAATGACATGGAACTCAGATGAGGACGCATCAGAGATGACAGAAGATGAATATCAACTGGTATCCTTTCATCAGTGTCCATCGTGTGAAACTTGGGCAGAGATATACAGTAAAGACAAGTAAGTATGGAAAATTTTATAAGAATTTATGAAAATGTTGTACCTAGTGAGTGGTGCGACACACTGATACAAAAGTATGAAGACTTTGATGACCAGCACGAAGTTTTTGATGACCAAAGAAGTTTTACACAAATCAATTTTGCAAAAGATGAACTATGGCAATACGAGTCTGATTATTTGTCAAAGGTTCTTTTAGAACAGGTTGAAAGATATAAGGAAGACGTTAAAATAGAAAACCAGTGGCCTGAAAAGTATACACTAGAACCTGTACGCATGAAACGATATCTACCAAATGAAAAAGATAATTTCCCCCCTCATGTAGATGTTACTGGTACAGATAACAACAGTCGGTTCTTAGTTATGTTTTTGTATCTGAGTAACAATGAAAGGGGTCAAACAGTTTTTTTAAGGCAAAGACCAACTAGAGACTATCCAACATTATCACCTTGTAAAAAAGGTAATGTTTTGATATTTCCTCCGATGTGGCCTTGGCTACATTATGGTAACTTTGCGGTGGAGACACCAAAGTATATGGTGGGGAGTTATTTACATTATGTCGATTGAAGATAAGTATGCGTTTGTACATAATCCTCATGGTGAAATGCAAGGCATAGGAATTAAAGATGGAAAATATAAAAATGTTATTTATGAATATGGTAAGGTATCTTTTGGGGAATTAGAAGATGAACCTGATAAAGAGGTAGTTCTTTCTTTTGAATATAATATTGTTAACTCTTATGGTTTTAAATCAGAAGAATTTGACAAAAGAGAATTTGGGGATTTACTAGGAGAGATTCTAGTAGACATAATTGATAAATATGGAATAGGAGATCAGTTTGAATCAGACGATTGAAAGAACCACACTCACTAACTTAATCTGCAACGAAGATTATGCTCGAAAGGTTTTGCCTTTCATCAAGAGTAATTATTTTGATGAGAGAGAAGAACAAATCATCTTCGAGGAAATCAGTAACTTTGTAGATAAGTACCAGAAGATTCCCACACAGACCAGCCTTGAGATAGAGGTTGGTGAAAGAAAAGACCTCAACGAAACAGAACACAAAAAGATTGTCGATATCATCAAGACACTCAATCCGATGGAAGTGGACTTCGATTGGTTGGTGGATCATACTGAAAAGTTTTGCAAAGACAAAGCAATCTACAATGCAATCGTTGATGGTATCAAGATTATTGACGGTAAAGATAGTAAAAGAAAACCTGATGCAATCCCAGAGATATTAACTGATGCACTGTCGGTGTCGTTTGACAACTCTGTTGGTCACGATTATATCGAGGACGCAGAATCCAGATTTGATTATTATCATCGTGTAGAAGAACGTATACCTTTTGATCTAGACTTCTTTAATAAGATAACTAAGGGTGGACTTCCCCCTAAGACGTTGAACATCGCACTTGCTGGAACTGGTGTCGGTAAAAGTTTGTTTATGTGTCACATGGCTGCAAACTGTTTGTCTCAAGGTAAGAACGTATTGTATATTACTTTGGAAATGGCAGAGGAAAGAATCGCAGAACGAATCGATGCGAACCTGATGAATGTCAGTATGGAAGATTTACAAAGTCTTGCAAAGCAAATGTTCACTGATAAGATGTCAAAGATAACTAAGAAAACAAAAGGTAAGCTTATCGTCAAGGAGTATCCAACTGCAACCGCTCACAGTTCACACTTTAGAGGATTGATAAAAGAACTTGCAATCAAAAAGTCATTCAGACCAGACATTATGTTCATTGACTATCTAAACATCTGTGCGTCCAGTAGATTCAAGGGTGCTCAGAATGTGAACTCGTATATGTATGTCAAAGCGATTGCAGAAGAACTGCGTGGACTTGCGGTTGAGACTAATGTTCCCATCATGTCTGCGACTCAAACCACAAGATCTGGTTTTGTATCCACTGATGTCGGACTTGAGGATACCTCTGAGAGTTTTGGATTGCCTGCAACTGCTGACTTGATGTTTGCATTGATATCGACTGAGGAACTAGAAGAACTCAATCAAATCTGTGTGAAACAGTTGAAAAACCGATACAATGATCCTACAATGAATAAACGGTTTGTTATCGGTATAGATCGTGCAAAGATGAGATTATATGATGTAGAGGTTGATGCACAACAGGACTTGGTGAATAGTGGTCAGGACAACGGGCCAGTGTTCGATAATACAAGTTTTGGTTCTAAATCATACGACAAGTTTTCTAAACTGAAAGTGTAACTTCTCATCTTATAAATAGTATATAAATTACTTTTATGGGAGATTTGGATGTCCAGACTTAGAAAAGCATTAGGTCAAGTAAAACCTGTTTTAGAACAAAGATCTATCGATTATGTGGATAGAGTTCAATCCTTATTGAGTGAAGCGTATAGTTTTTTTCCAAAATCAGAAGAAGAAATATCAAAAACATTAAAAGATTTTCCACATGAAAGTGTTCAAGACATAATAAATCTTTTTAATTTTTTAAAGGCCAAAGATAAAACACCTATCAATATAGATTTAAAAAAACCAAAAGATGTAAATGTGTCTAGAACTTTGAAGGGTGCTTATGATATTAGTGATATCAAATCTGGTGCAGATTTAAAAACAATAAGAATAAAATTTGGTAATGGTTCTTCTGGTAATCGTGGTGCGAATAACAGAGGTAATGCATTTGAGACACAATTTGCAAGTGCAATAGAAAAATGGTATGCAGAGGGTGATCAAGCAGTAGAAGATAAAGATATTTTAAATGCGATAAGGGATTTAGATAAAACTTATAATTTAGGAAAGTCAAAAACCTTTGATGCAAAAGTTGTTGGTGGTGAAAATACAAAAAGACCTCTCTCTTTTGGTGGTAAGATAACAATATCAAATACCAAAGGTAGTGGTAACAACATTGGTGAGAGTGTTACTGACATTACTCTTTTAACTGATAACAATCCACCTATCTATTTAAGTTTAAAATTTGAAACCACCACTACGTTTTTTAATGTTGGCGTTAGAACTAAATTACGTCAATCAGAAATAGATAAAGGTGAAATTAAAGACTCTGATGGTAAAAAACTACTAGAACTATTTGGTATTGACAATAAAAGATTTTGCACTATTTTTAATGATAAGGTAAAAACACAAGGCGGTAAAGTAGTTACAAAACCTAAAGCTGCTGCAATGAAAGCGTTGTTAGAAAGTGGTATTGGTTATGGATACCATGTTATTCATAAAATGAGAGGTAAAGTTTTATCTAAAAAAATGGATGAATCGGCAATGAGAGCTGCAGCAAAAGTTGGAACTTGCACTGTACATTATGGTGGAAAAACTGGAAAAGGTAAAAGAATTGATATGGAAATGAGTTCTCCTAACTACAAGTTTAAATTAAATATTAGGGATACACAAGGTAAAGATGGTTATCCTACACGAATGATGTGTGACTTCACCACTTTGAAAGTGTAAAAATGTTATCATTCGCAGAACTAATCACCGAAGATAAGGCAGGGAAAAATCTTCACCTAGAACATCTCGAAGATGAGATACTCAACTATGGTGTTGATGGTGGTCGTGCTGCAATAAACTTTCTACGTTCATTAAGAGATATGTTGGCTGGTTCGAGTCGAACCTCTGTGAACATGACAGTTAAGTGGGATGGTGCGCCTGCAATCTTTGCTGGTATCGATCCTTCAGACGGTAAGTTTTTCGTTGCAAAGAAATCAGTATTTAATGCGACTCCAAAGTTATACAAGACAAACGCAGAGATAGACGCAGACTTGTCTGGTGCATTGAACTCTAAGTTCAAGATTGCACTTGCAGAGTTTTCCAAGTTGGGTATGAAGGATGTTCTACAGGGTGATTTAATGTTCACCGATGACGTTGAATCAGAAACAATCGAGGGAACAAAATACTACACGTTTCAACCCAACACAATTGTCTATGCAGTTCCAGTGGATTCCGATTTGGGTAAGGTAATCAACAAGGCCAAAATCGGAGTTGTCTGGCACACAACCTACAAGGGAAAAGAACTTCAGAGTATGAAAGCATCATTTGGTGCAGACATCAAAGGATTAAGTAAACCAGCAAGTGTATGGATGGACGATGCAACCTACAAAGATGTATCAGGTAAAGCAACATTCAATGAAAAAGAAACTGCAAAAATAACTGGCGTACTATCACAAGTTGGTTCTACGTTTCAGAAAATTAACGCACCGATGTTAAAAAGGTTTCTTGCATTACAGGATAGTTTAACAGGTGCATTAGTCGGTGCATCACTCAAGACCTATAACAACAGTAAGGTAAGAGCTGGAGAGATAATCAGTAATCCAAAGG
>VTLG01001950.1_pt1 | contig 15556 bp, 10 predicted proteins | sample 4694571 | NCBI WGS metagenome assembly VTLG01 (sample SAMN12604809, study PRJNA352737) | marine metagenome | biome: ENVO:00000447; feature: ENVO:00000209|ENVO:00000569|ENVO:01000036; material: ENVO:00002151; isolation source: viral sequences binned using virsorter ...
ATCGGCTGTACCAAGACGTTGAATATTTGCAATATTATCTGCTGCTGTTTCAATACTATTACCAGTACCTGTGGTTAAAGCATCTGTAATAAGACCTAAGTCTTCTGTATATGTTATATTACCTGAAACAATTGCTATATCTGCAAGAACTGATTGATTAGGAGTAACAGCTGAATAACCATCACCAGCTGATCCGTCTCTAACCATCATCGATTTGTTAGATGATGAATCAAACCAGAGATCACCTATTTGTAAAGCAGATGAATCTTCTCTTGTAGTAGGAGCTGAAGTTTTTATTTGGTATGTATCAGCGTAATTCGCAATATCAGTTAGATTTGTAGCACAAGTATTAACATTTCCAATATTTGAGCCTATATTCGTTACATTTGTATTATTACTTGCTACTGTATTTACATTAGATATATTAGTCGCAACAGTATTAACATTAGTAATATTAGTTGCAACAGTATTTATATTTCCGATATTAGCTGCAACTGTTGTAACTTCAGTAGCTGATGGAGATAATCTATGGAATGCGTAGGTATGAAGTGTTGAGGTTGTCTCTACAAGCATACCCATACCAGCACCGTATGTGGAATTCTGTGTTAAACCAGTAATAGTTACATTAACACCTGAACCAGCACCGTTTGCTATAACTTTAGAAGTAACTCCTGACCCTGTTGTGATAGCACTAGAGAGGGCTTTAATGCTAACAATAGTTCCAGAGCCATTATTAACATCGGGATTAGCACTTGGAAAAGAGGTTTCATTTGCAATTGGCCAGAATCCACCGACATCATCAACAAGATCTATAATCCTATCGTTGATAGCAGCTGTAGTTGCAATAGTAGTATCGTTATCTGGGAATGCGTCTCCATCCTTAATGGTTTCACTTGTAGTAGCATTAAAGAAAATCTCTTCAGCACGTTTTGCTGAGTATACTTTAGTATCACTATTAGAAGTACCGGATGTTACAACGAAATCACCATCAACAGCATCTACTGTAAGAGTTCCATCTATATTTACAGTACCATCAAAATCACTATTACCTGTTACATTGAAGTGATCTGTTGTCTTTACAGTACCACTGTCTGAGTCTAATACTAAATCACCACTAGTTGTACTAACTTCATTAGGTGCATCAAGACCAACCTTAATATTTTTTACCTGTGCTCCACCAGGAACAGTTTGTTGCCCTGTGTGAAGTGAAGTACCAGTAACTTCAAAGTTACCTGCTACGTCTAAGTCACCAGCAATAACTGTGTTACCACTTGCAGCTGCAACAGTAAATTTATTGGTATTAATATCGAGATTACCATCTATTCCTGCAGTTCCTGTAACATTCAAACTTGCTAGAGTAGCAGCACCATCTACATTTAATGTGCCGTCTAAATCTGTAGCACCTGTAACATCTAATGTACCAGGAACATCTACATCACTAGTCCAAGCTACTGTAGTATTATCAGCATTAGTTTGTAGTAATTGTCTAGGTAAACCATCACCTAATTTACTAACTGCTATCTCTGCAGTTGCACTGATGTCAGCATCAACAATTGTTCCGTCTTTAATTTTATCTGTAGTAATAGCATCAGGGGCTATCTGGTAATTTTGAATTTGTTGATCTTGCTCTTCTTGTGCGCTAAATAACGCTTGTTCAAAATTCCTATTAAGATCTCCAGCTTTAATAGTTGATCCTGACTGGAAGATAGCCTTTGACGTTTCTACCTTTGTATCACGATAAACTCTGACAACTGTACCAGTTTTAGGTGCCCCTGTGGCTGTCTGTTGATCTGATGCAGTTGTAGAGTTAAACGTAATAGTTGTAGGGCTAGCAGTATGATTTACTGTGAAGGTACTGGCTGTAATGTCAATACCATCTATTGTCGCTCTTACATCATTAGCTGGATCAATAGCTTCAAATGTATATTGGAATACCCTATTTGTACCATTTACGGGATAAGAACCACCAGTTCCCGACCATTGAGTTTTTGTATTCGCCATAATAGTATGGTTTAATTAAGTTTTTTTGTTATTTATTCATTTGTAATAAGGAGGTGGTTTTTAGTGTTCTTTTTTGTTCTAGTTTTAGTTGCTTCTCTTTTTCCATTAAAGCTTTTACTTCGGCACTCTGCCTTAACTGAGCCCACGCTAATCTACGTGCTTTTGCAAAGATCTGTTGAATTTTCTTATTATGATAATAAGATTTCATAGGATCTTTATCTTTAAGCCCAGACCTCAGATCATTTTGCATCTGAGCAATTGATGCTTTAATTTTAGGGTTATCCGCTAATTTATTTAATTGTAGTTCTAAATTCTGCTCACCTATTAATTTTTGGAATTGAGATCTTATCTCTGGTTGCTCTGTTAGATCAGTCCCGTCAGGACCGTAGTACGTTGACATTCTTAGATCATAACCACTTTCAAATAAGAGTTTTCTACCCGGACCTTGGTCTAAGTTTAGTGGGATAGGAATGAACATATTCCACATCCTTGTAACGAAATCGTGATCTCTTATTGGTTTACCATTAAGCATATCATACTTAATAGGTAGAGCTTCTCCTGCTAAACCTTCACTTAATAAGTTTCTATTTCTTATAGCATCATCCCAGCCTGATCCTAATTCCTTCATATGAGGGGTAAACAATTTACCAATCTCATTTCGCAGACCTGCTAGAGGTATTGTATTATTCATTAAACCAGCAAGAACTCTGTTCTGTTGCCCTGGTCTTCCTGCGAAAAGATCTACAAATTGCTGAAGTCCCTGTAAATACGACTTACTTACTGCAGCCTGCATAATTACAAGCGATAATTTTTGGAATTGATCCTTTGTCCATTCTTCTCCCATTAGCTGATTATGATCACCAACATCAGCTACAGCTGCGAGAATTTGATTAAACGGTTCCATTGAGTCATATCCGACCCAAACTCCTCCAATGTTTATGCTTCTAGGTTTCCATCCTGCATCTATCCAGACTTGTCTTTTCTGTCTGTCAGTAGGTCCATTACCAGTTAATCCGCCATTCATAAAGTGCATCCCAGCCATCGTAATAACTGAGCCACCTAAAAGTAATCTACCCTGTTGTAACGCCTTAGCGTTCATTAAATCTTCGGCTGAATTGATACCATACTTAGCAACATCTGCTAGTGTATCTGGTGTAGCTTTTGCAATATCATTAAATTCTTTAACCAAGAAATTGAATCCTGGTGTGTGTTTAGCTGTTAATGTTAAACCATTGACTCCTGTTCTAGCGAATAGGAAGAAAGGTTTAGCCCACGGAGTAGCATCAAATACTTTCTCCAAACCTTTGGAAAATCCAGTAAGGTCTGTAGTTAAGGTAGCTTCTCGTTTAGCAAACATAACAGAGTCATCTAGTATATTACCATCTGCGTCTATTATTTGATTAAGGAATCTATTCTCTGCGTCTCTTAATACTGTAGGATTTATTTCAATAGTCTTACCTGGACTAGCAGCATCTAAAGCTTCTCTAACTGCTTTCTCTTTAGCTCTAGCTCTACTTAAGATATACCCAAAGGTATCGTCTGTAGCAGCCATGATCTTAGTTGAGTAAGTAAGGAACTTATTATCATTAAGACCTCTTGCCATATTAGCAGCGTAATAAGCAGCTTTATCACCATTAGTAGCACGACCACTGTTTTCAATCCAATCACCGAATAATGCCCATTGCTCATCGCCTTTAGTATATTCAGAGAATCTTGATTTAACTGTAGCTATATCACCTGCCCAATATGAGTTAAGTCTAGATTTAAACAAATCCCATGCTTCAGGGATAGCTTCTCTCATTGCATTAACTGATGCTAATGAAGCTCGTAATGTAGTAGAGTCTCCAGTAAATGGATAACGGAATGCAGCACCTATAGTTTGCGCCATAGGTCTTAGGAATGTAGCACTAGAGGTACCCATAATAGCCCTCATAGGGGTTTTAGGACCACTCAGTATACTATTAACCATAACACCTTGCAGCTCTCTAATAAGCAGACCAGTATTCTTTTTACCATTAAGCTCACCACCTAACAATTTACGACGTATCCAAGCATCAAAATCTTTAAGATTATGCATGTCCTTAGACTGAGACACAACCTCAAATATCGCTTTAAATAGATCGTCATCTTGGCTATCGCCAGCCAGTTTAAATGCTAACCTAAATCCCTCAATGGATTCAGCAACTTGCTTATCTAAATTCTCCTTTACATAACCTCTTTGCCTTGTTTTAGCTCGCTTAATAGAAGCTGGATCAGTTAAATCAGTACCTAATGCTCTAAATTCATCAGATTGTATTAATCTAGAACGTTTAGTTTCTGTAGTTACAGCGATTAATTTATCGAATAAAGCCTTAGCAGGTCCATCTACATCAGCTAAATCAGCAATATCTGCGATTTCCCTACCAACAATACCTAAATCACGTATCTCACGTAACAAAGATCCTGCTAATAAGTCACCAGCTACGACATTTCTAGATGCCCAGGCTACCATTTCATCAGGAGTCCCTTCGAAATACCTATGAGAACCTTCAAATAGGCGAGCCATATACTCTTGTGGGCTTAAATCTGCAGCTTCTCTACCTAAACCAATCTGTTGAAAAGCTTCTACAGCATCACCAGCTACTTCTTGTAGGGTACTTCTACCTTCAAACACTGATTTCATGGTGTTCTGATAGGTAGCATTACTCACTAAACCTTTATAAATCTCATCTACAAGTTCACCACTCATACCACTAGTCTTTACTACACGATCTAATTGCTTTGGTGTAGTAACAGAACCTGGTGAACCATCTTCAGCTCCCCATTCAGTTCTTTGTCTTCGTTGAGTTGCTTGTACATCTAATAAATCATCTTTAGATGTAGGTGCTCCTTGGTAAGAGTCAGCTATAGGTTTGTTCTTATGTGCTCTAAATTCAGTACCAGACTCGATTAATTCATCTTTACCTTTCTCTACTATCTGTTCTTTAACACTAGCTGATCGTGCATCACCTTTAGATATAGCTTCAGCTGTTGCATCTACAGTTCTACCATCAGGTAATACAGTTTTCACACCTTTACCCATGATACGGAATATGCCATTAGCTACTTCACCAATACCCATACCTTCTACAACATTCTTTAACGTTTTAATTGTTGGGTGATCCCAATCATTAGTTGTTAAAGGAGTATCAATAAAACCATATCTATCTCTTAGAACTTGTAAACCATTAGCATCTTGTGAATATTTAGATACTAAATCAGTAGTAGCACCAACTGCAGCTGCTCTCATCCATTGGTTAGCAACTAAACCAGATATACCACTTACTAATCTACCAGCTCCCAATGCTGTACCTGCTACAGCTGCTTTAGGCGCTGCAGCTACAATTAAAGCACCAGTTGAACCGAAGTGTGTTGCACTACGTATAAGTCCTCCCCACCAAGTTTTAGTAACAATAGGATTTTCATCATCTACAAACCAATCATCCCATTCAGCATTATATTTAGATGTTTGTTTACCTTCTTCATCGAACTTAGTTTCTTCCTGTATTTCTCCAGTAAACGAGTCTATAACACGTTCACCTAAAGTTACAGCAGAAGAAGCTGTATCTTGTAGACCACCACCAAATGCTGATTGAAGTTCTTTAACAACCCCACCTACACCCCAGTTCTCTTTATTTCTAGGGTCATCCTGTTCAAGGGCATATTGCTCTTCAGAAGCTTGTATTTGTTGTTGTTGTTCTGCACGTGCTTCTTGACGTCCAGTTTGTTCTTCAACATATTGGTCTCTATTCTCGATGTCTTGTAACATCGCAGCTTGGTCTAAGTCTGCTTGTGTTTGATCTGGAGTGGGTTGTTCTGGATAACTATTTGTCATTACTCTACCCCCTCTGTCATGTACTCTTTGTTAAAATCGATGTTATCTTCCTTACCTTGTGCACGTACATTCTTTTTCCCATTAGATCTGAAATAAAACATACGTTGAATTGCTGGATGTTTTTTCTTAGTTTTAGTTACTGTATAAGGTGGTGGTAACTCTTTACCTGTTTGTGATTTATACTGTAAATTAGCAACATCCCATGCAGATAAATCTGTTATATCTTCAGAGATAGAATAATAATAAGCAGGTATACTATTATTAATAGGATCTTCTGCGTATTTTTCTAATTTCTTATAATGTTTCTCACTACCTTTTAATATTCCAGACGATAAAGTTTCAGTATAAGAAGTTTTATTCGCAGAATACCCATCCGTTAACTGTTTCTTACCAGTACTTACATCTCTTGAAAAGGTTCTAGGATCACTAGTTGGAGCTAATGTTGTATCCATATTAGGTAAATCAGCTAGAACTTCTGCAAGAATTGTCTGGTGTAAATCAGCTTCACGACCAGGTTCTGCGAAAGGAGCATGTAATGCATATAAAGTATTATACTTAACTAGTGCTTTATCTCTTAATATATTATATTCTAATGACTTCTCTGTTTGTAAATTAGTATCTTCTAAGAAGGTAGCTACTATAGATGAGACATCTCTATCACGTAATCCTTTAACTGTAGGATCCATACCTGAACCAGCTGCAGTTAAAGCGTGCTTACGCCACTTTTCACGTTCTTTATAATCTGTAATATACCTCCAATCATTAGGGTGTATTTTTTGATTAAGATCTCTTTTTAGTTCTAGAATATCTATATACTCTTGATCTGTTTTATCTTCTATAGTAAGTAGATTTTTAAGATCTTCAGGGATTTCACTGTCTCTAAAGCCTGGTCCCATATGTTCTCTCAATCCTTGGATAAGTTGTTGCTTATCTTGATTGGTAGGTAAAGGAGCATTTTCATCATCTTGATACGCTAAAACGTCATCAACATAAGCACGTACTTTTGCTTTACGTTCTTTTAATTCATTTTGATGTATTTCTTCTTGAAGTGCTGAGATCTCACTGCCCCATGCTGCAAATTCTTTAAAATAAGTAAGGTCTTCTTCCTGATTTGTACCTTTATGTAAGAATTTAAATTCGGTTAATTGTACTAATTCACCAGCGTCTATTTCACCTGTTCTGACTAAATGAAATAAACGTTCTTTAATAGCAGTTCTAGCTGCACCTTTATCACCTTTAAACCATCCTGCTTCATTCTGCCACAACTGATGTACAACTTCACCTAAACTACCATGCTTTGCAGATACTATAAGTTGATCGTCATAACCTTTTATACGTTCTGCATTGAACTGTTTAATATGGTTTTGAGTCTCAGTCTGTATAATAGAATTAATATTCTGTTCATGCTTATTGTAATGAACATCTTGTAAAAATTCAGTGCTAGCAAAACTTACATCACTTAAACCAACGTGTTCGTTGTATTGATGAATAAGTTGACGTTTCTCAGGTAAAGTAGCAGTTGCCCATGTAACTTGTCTGCTAGTACCATCATCATTCTTAAGATCTAATTTAAACCTAGCTTGACCAGTTTCATCAAGAGAATTTATACCATTTTCACCGTAGAAATTAGCATTATAATTAACACCAGCTTGTTTAACTAGACCTTCTTTAAAGATTCTAAGTCTCCAACCTGAAAGATTGGACAACTCTTCAGCTAAAGCTACTGAATTTGCATCACCTTTTTCTAGTAAATCTGCAGCAAGTGATTGATGATACGCATGGTCTCCTTGTAAATTATCTTTATTTCTATTATAAGCAGCCATATCTGCTAAATTAGCTCCAGTGGCTAATCTAAGTTCAGCTGATCTATTTTTAAATATATTTTCTCTTTTCTCTTGCTCCTTCTCCATGTACTCACCCATGGTTTTGGAGAATTTATAAGCAGTATTAATAGCATTACCCATGATCTTAGCGTTAGCTAAACGCTGTTGATCATTAACTTTTGCCATTACTTCTGCTCTTTCAAAACCTTCGTTTATTTCATTATACCTTTGTTGCATAGCGGGTATATAATCCGCTGGTTTATCATAACTAAAGGTATCATAAGGATTAGAGCTTGTCATGGTGTCACCTCCTTAAAGATAACATCAATCTTATTATAATTTACGCCAAGATAATTACCAGGCTGTTCACTTACAGCATCTGGGAAGATCTTTTCAACTTCATCAGCCATAGCACCTATGTATTTTTTATTAGGATAACCAATGTAATTAAATTTATAAATACCAAGACCAGATTTAGCTGTTCCTATCTTCTTAATATTCTCTTTTAAAGCTCGTTCAGAGGATGCTATACCAGCTACAGTACCTGCAAATCCTAGTATATCACCAAACATTGCCATACCAACATTCTGCATAACAGGAGGCGGTGGTGCAACGTCTGCAACAGGTTGGAAAGCTACTTTAGTAAATTCATTTTCTTGTGCTAGCTTAGCTCTTTGTCTAGATCTCTTAACACCTAACATAAAGTCTTCTCTAGCATCTGTAATTTCTGCAGATCTTTGGGCGTAAAATCTACCTAATGCACCTTTCTCCATGATGCCCATTCTAGCAATACTACGACCTGTACGACCACGAGCCATAAGGTCACCGTATTTACTATTTTGCATCATCTTTGTTAATGCATCACTATTAGATCTAAAAGCCTTTTCTCTCACACGGTTCAGTCTAACTTGAGCACGATCATACGATGCAGATAGACCTTGATGTATGTTTTGTAAGGATTTATCATATTGGACTAAACCAGTTTTATATACACTGAGCCGTTGCATATGCTTCCGCTCTCGTACTTCCATCTGGTATTTCCACTGCCTTCTGGCATTTCTATTTGCAGCCTTAGCTGCTGCTGCTCCTGCGCACACGGCAAAACTCGATAAAGGGTAACTTGTTGGGTCCGAACTGAAACTCCCGTAGGAATTTGAACCCTAGAAATTTAAGTAATCTTAAGTGTACTTTGTTTCGTTTATCAACAACGTTCCATAGAAGTGGTTCTGGACGACTATCGATGTAACGTTTACACTCTCTGGAGAACTTAATTGGACCTTCATAGATAGCATCTGTACAGAGCATCCATATTAAACCCCCTTCCTCTACACCAGCCATTCCGGCAGTCCTGCCGCTAGGCGCTTTGAAGCAAATGCAGTCTCCTTTTGCTGCTTCAAATATCAAATAAGGTAAGGGGTCAAGTCCGTGACCTTCAAAGACTTCTCTACGGTCTTCAGGTAATAAATTAGAGGCAACCTCAACAGCTGCCTCAATGTCGATCGGGTGAATGTGTTTAGACACGGTTATAAAACTTAGTGTTATAATCACCTTCCCAGGTCATTGATTGCAATGTAGCCGGAGAAGCGTGTGTGGATTTAAGTGTTAAAGTGGTATTAGTGTTTCTATCATAAATAGGTACAGTTTTAATTGATTCACTTGTGAATTGAATTTGGTTAGCGCTATATGCATCAGCTACTATAGGTTCATATACTTCAGTGTAATCGTCTTTACCTGTACGTTGGAGTGTGGTTTCATATAAACCAGAATCTCCAAGATTTAATTTCACTCGATGTAATACAAGTGAACTTCTAGTATCAGATCTAAAGGACTCACCTTCTTGTCTAGTAACATATATAGTTGGAAATTCAACTTCCATATCAAATAAATAACCTAATATTATCTTATAGGAAGGGGTTTCTACAGTATCATCTGATAAAGTAGCTGTACCTTTATCATCTACATATGTTTTCCAGTTACCAGGTAATTGTACAGTTGTACCTGATAGAGTAGCTTGGACTGTCATACCTTGAAATGTATCATCAGCAGCATCTTCATATACATAGACACCGATTCCTATACCTTTATCATCTAATTGTGTTGCAGTATAAGGGAATCCACTTGAAGGTAAACTAAAGGTAGTACGATCATTAGTAGAATCATAAGCAGATACAGCTGAATCATCGATTAAAGTACTGTTATCTAAATGAACTCTATACAATAAGTCATCATCAACAGACGTTGTATCTTTATCATCTGTGATCAAACGTGAGTCATCTTCTCGTTTAATATCAAATCGTTGTAATATATCCTTACCATTCATTTTAACTACTGCAAATAGAGCATCATCTAACATGCAATGATATTGGACATCTCCACAAACTTTCCATGTAAACCATGACTGCTGTAATCTTTTTTCAGTAGCATTATAATATTTAAATACGTAAAGAGTATCAGAATTTTTTTCGCTGAAAAATATGACTGAGTTTTCTCTAGATCCTGATATTAAATTTAGATCATTATCAAATAGTCTAGTAACAATTTTACTTTGCTCTACAACTTCAGGTTCACCTTCTCTAAGTATCTTAGCCATCTCAAAGAATCGTGAGTACTTACCTGCATTATCTAAAAAGCCTACAGTAGTACCTAAGGATACTGGATTAGTATTATGATTAAAGTTGTAACTAGATAGAGAGTTTATTTTTGCAGTAGTTGGGTTTAAGATATCACTATCTGTTGTCAACATAAACTGTTGATTCTTAGTGAATAAAATTAAACCAGCATTAACTGGTATAGCATCATATATAACAGCAGGGTAAGTAGAACTACAAGACAAATCAATAGGATCAGTATTGGAAAATGTCATTGCAGTTTTGTTCCAAAAATTATAGAAGTCTCCAGGACGAGACATTATAACATTTTCATCACTTAACATACAAAAGCGGTTCCTAAAGAAGACCATTTTATTAATGGACTTACCTACAAAACTAGGTTCTGGGTTTGTAGTAGGATCACCTACTTGTGCATTTTCCCATTCTATTTGTGCAACTTGGAATGTATTATCAGCTTGCCTAACAATTTGAATAGGCATAGTAGTTTTATCAAACTCTATTTTTCTTTCAGGTTGAGCGCACTCTTCCCATACTCCTTTACCATCCTTATCGTTGTCTCCGAAGAATTTTACATAATAATCATCTTCATCACTTGAACTGTTTTTAACTTTAACAACATATCCATGTTTACATTGTTGGGGTAAATCTTCTGGGTCATTAACTTCACCAGATACGACTTCTATTAAATCTCCAACTGGTGTTGTTCCGTTAAAATCACTACCGTTTGTAACATATAAACCAGTACCGATCTGCTTACATTCACTGTCAACAAGTCCATTACCTAAACTTACAATATCACCTCTGATACTACCTAAAATACTTTCAGCAGTAATTGTAGTTTCACTATCAAATGGTGTAGGTTCTGGACGTATCAGCCCAGATCTACGAGTACTGTTCATAGAAGCTTGAACCTTGCTTTCACTATGCTCCATTATGGTGACTTTATATTCAGCGTCTTTCATCCAAACATAAAAATAATCACCAGTCTTCCAACCTTCTCCACCATACAATAAGTCATGCGTTGTAGTATAACGACAGTAATATGTAGGGCTACTACCATCAGTAGGTACAGCTTGTCCAATTGTAGCTATACGGAAGTATAAATTTTTACAAGGTCCAGTAGCATTCTGCCTTGTACTATCTGCGCTTACATCGTTATTACCGGAATCTTGTACATTAACACTCCAAGATGCTCCATTAGCATCATCCGAGTCACCAGAATAAGCATCATCAATGGAGAATATTCTTGTATCTACATTAGGACATAAACTATCACGCTTGGGATTAGTAGCTTCATCACATCTATCACCAGCATTCGATGCAGTAGGCATAGTACCATCTGGATGGTATATACCTTTACCTGAACTATCTCCACCGAGACCTATTTTACAAGCATTATTAGTATCTATACGTCTCGTAACTTGTATACGAGTTGCTGTAGTAACTGTATCTAGATCCTCACTATCGTACAAATTAACTGCATACTGACTTGAGTATGATATTTTTTTCAAATCTATAAAAATCTCAGCAGGTCTCGCTGTTTCCACAGTAGAAGACATAGCTGTAATTTTATTTCTATTTGTTACATAGGTATAATCGTTTAAAGTTAATGTTTGTAACTGTGCATCAGCTGTATGTGTTAAGTATGTTTCTAAGGCAGTTTCTGTACCAGAATATACAAAACCATCCGCTGCAGCACTCGAACCCCCGCCACCACTAAAGCTTATTGTAATGCCATTAGAATAATTTTTACCAGGTTTAGTTATAGTTACACTGATAACTCTACCACTAGCTATTGTTGCTGTTGCTTCAGCACCTGATCCAGGTGAACCTGAGGCATTAGCAATACTTACCGTAGGAGCTGAGGTATAACCACTACCAGCATTAGTAACATCTATTTGTCTTACACCTTGATAAGCGATTGTCATTGGTGCACCATCGCTACAACGCCATATTCTTGTAGTACCGTCTTGAGCTATTTGACCTATGTATTGTTCAACTTCATCTCTATAATAACTAAACCATCTACCATTAGCTACAGAATTATTTGCTGATGTACTATCATCGCTAAGAGATTTAACTAATCTACTACCTGGACGTTTCATTAAGCCGTATGTTACATCAGGCATCACGTTCTTTGCTATATTAACCTGTCCAGGTATTTTCATTTCATCTGGTTGTTGTGAAATACCAGCTGTATAAGAAGGTATTGTCTGTGTAATACTTGCCATTTATCGCCTCAATGCTTGATAAGGTCTATAGGATCTGTATAGAGAATCGTGAGGATGACCGAAGAACGATGGGTTAGCCATATCGCATTCGTACTCTATACATGCAGCTCTAGATTTAGCTTCATCTTGAGCTAATAATTGTACTAAGTTGGGGTTATTAACTAATTGAGCAGCTGCTCTTACTGCAGATCTATACGTTATATATCTTTGAAATACATTAGGTAGGTCTTCAAATTTATATAATGAGACAACATCTAAGTAAACATCCCCGTCAAACTCATCAGTATGATCAACCAAGTCGTATAGTTTCCCGTCTCGGACAACAAGGTCCATATTTTTATTAATATCTCCATCGTTTAAATCATATCTTAAAGTTTTAGGTGGTAATGTTATTTGCTTAGTTGCAGGATCAGGAGACGTTTTCACATGTCTCTCTGTATTAAAATGCCATCCTTCATTCTGTACATCTTTATTAATTTCGGTTAATATATTGTAAATGAAAGAGACTTCAGGATTTGGGTTGCCACTTAAGGATAAGTTTGTAATTGGTGACTGACCGATGGCACCCAATATTGAGTTCACTGCGGATATTTCGGTATCGGTGTCAGTCGTTGAGGTAGCCATAGGTATAAATATTTGTGAATAAAAAAAGGGGGTCGTGAGAACCCCCCTTATAAAAATAATCTTAGAGATCAGCAGGTGCAGTTGCTGTACCAGCGTACAGTTCAACAGCAGCGGCAGGGTTGAGTGAGTCGGCTCCCATAGCCAAGCGTCCTAGAATGACATCTCCCTGGTAAACCACGGATACATCACCTGAAGTTACTTGTACTTGAGGTCCAATCGCTTCGACCACACCAGCAGCTTCCTTCTGGAAAATAAGTCCACAACTGTTGTTGAACTTAGCAGCAGTACCGTAGTTGTTAACGGTCTTCTGTCCAGTTGGAGTGTTAGCTGAATCTTGGTCAACCATTGCATCACCTACGAAGCTACCTGAGTTACCAGGATCAGTAGTACCAGGTACGGTAGCACCAGCGGTTCCACCATACTTAACACCGTGATTTCCGAAGAACGGAATATTCATAGATTTGTAAATCTTGATTCCAGCTATCTCTAGGATGCCGTTACCAGATTGCAATGCGTCGCCTTGCTCATCACGATTAATGAGGTATGCGCCTGAACCTGATCCACCAACACCTTGAATAAGTTCATAGTATTGACGTGGAGAAATTACAGCCACACGACCATCACCACTAACTCCCTTCTCGTCTAGAGCAGCCGCAGCATCATAGAATGCGTTGACCAGGAATTGAGTGTTATAAGCGTCAGAAGCTTGTGCGTTAGTACCAACACGGATTTGTGTTCCGCCTGGTTCTACGAAATTGGATAGGGTTACAGGAGAAGCGATACGTGCAGCCTTCGTGATAGCACGGAAGATGCGACGGTCATAGTTCTCTGCTAGAGCATAACCAATTTTACGAGAGATCTCACCTCTCAAGTCATAGTGTGCAAGAGTCTCATCTAACTCATATACGAATGCACTGGAGATTAGGAGGTCATCACAAGTGATGGTCTTCTCTGCTACAGGAGGAGACTTCTCGTCATTACCGAGAATGCTCTGACCTGGAACATGGAATTCCGCCTTGGTACGACCCGTGAAGATGAACTGCAATGACTTGCCGTTCTTTAGGGTACGACGTGTTACAAGGTCTCTAGCAATTGTATTGCGTTGGAAACCTTTGAACATCTCACCTGAGAACAATTTCAGGTAAAGTTGTCTCCTCGCGGTAGTCGTTGAATCGGCACCATTATCGGCACCACCCCAAATAGGACCATTGGCATTGGCAGTTGTAGCCTGTTGAGCCATTAATCTAAAAGGATTGTATAGTTTACTGTCTTACGTACGTAATGTTTTGCGCATTATTAAATTGTATTGTGGTCTATCCCACCGTCCAGACGGCTAAAGGTATCCTCCTTGGAGGGCTAAAGCCAATGAAAAGGGAGTCCGACTCTGAGGTGCTCCCCTTCCTATTACTCTCCTAAGAGAGCTTCCTCTAGGGATTGAGGCATGTCATCGTCATCAACGCCAGGTGGTTGTGAATCACTAGGAGTTAGATCCGGTTCTGGATCTTTAATGTCGATTACTTCTCTGTCTCTAATCCCCTCACCTTCAGGAGAATATTGTACAGGGCTTGCTACCCCGAACCCTCCTGTATTTTGTTGTGCCATTAATACTCTTGTTCACATGGTGGGCAGGATCTACAGTGTTCATGTTCATACATGTGTAGACCCTCTATAAAAATAAAGAACCCCAGGAACAAAAAAGCTATTGCCCATGGGGATTCAATGTACTTCATACTTCCTTTAAATGTTTAATTGGAATAGTTATTAACTTTTCCCAAGGGTGACTGTCAATTAATAGAGCAGCTTTATCACGCTCCATTCTTTGTATGAAACCCTCGTAACCATTATAGATAGATGTACTATCATTTACAACAACTGTTGTTCCAGGAAGTATCATCAGAAGCTATACTTCGCTCCCAGTTTAGTACCCCAGGTGTTGTCGTTATCTGTATCAGAATCAGCAGTTAGTACTGATAATTCAGCATAGAAGTCGAGCTTCTCTGAGGCAGCAATGTCAGCGCCTACTTTACCAGAAACTCTGGTGTCAGAATCAGCGCCATCTGTTGCTACAACAGCAGGACCACCTTGAACATAGAATCCAAAGGTATCATTTCCACCTTCATATCCTACATGGAAGTCAGTTACAGCACCTGTATAATCAGATCCTGTATAACCTGCGTTGTTCTCCACGTTGACGTAAACTCCTGCGGAAGCAGGAAGAGCAACGATCGTGGAAGCGAGTGCTAGTGCTAATGTTTTCATTTAAAAAAGTGTTTAACGTGTTCTTGTATAAGGCACGCCGCGATACTTCAGGGTGACTTGCTTTTTTACTTGCATTGTCTTTCTCCATAGTACCACACCCCCGTTCCATGATGTGGTTTCATGCGTTCCCACTGGGAATGAACGGACGCGACTGCC
>VTLG01015166.1_pt1 | contig 15552 bp, 11 predicted proteins | sample 4694571 | NCBI WGS metagenome assembly VTLG01 (sample SAMN12604809, study PRJNA352737) | marine metagenome | biome: ENVO:00000447; feature: ENVO:00000209|ENVO:00000569|ENVO:01000036; material: ENVO:00002151; isolation source: viral sequences binned using virsorter ...
CAGTCTAATGTTGACTTGGAAGCTTTTGCAAAGAAGGTAGCGGAGGAGACTGCTGCTAAGATTGCAATGAAGCAAGCCGAGCAAAAGGCGGCCGAGGAAAAGGCTGCAGAAGTTGAAGCACAAAAGGTCGCTGATGAAGCTGCCCAAAAAGCTCAGCAAGAGAAAGAAGTTCAAGAAGCTATTTCTGTAGGCGTACAATCAGGTGCAGAGCGCTTGGTGGAAGACGTGCGTAAAGAAATGGAAGCTGATAAAGCTAACATGCAGGAAGTGGTTTCTAAGTATGAAGCCGAACTGAAAGAGAAGGCTGCGGAAATCGAAGCTATGCGTAACAGCAAGCGTGATTTCTCTTCTCGCAAAGGCAACCTGAAAGATTACTCGAAAGAGCTTCTTCAGGCTCATATTCTTGGTAAAGTTACTCGCAAGGGTTATGATACCGATTTTGCGCGTGATATCTTTGAGAAGGCAGAAGTAACTTACGACGCTACCAGCACGGCTGGCATCGACGTGATGGTTTCTTCGGCGTTTGAAGAAGAAGTCCGTCAGGCACAAAAAGTGGCTCCGATTTTCCGTGAGCTGCAAGTGGCTTCTGGTGCAACGGTACTGCCGATCGCCCCTGATACCGAAGCTGCCAACTTTAGTTCGGCAGGTGCGGAAACGGCTGCTAATAACCTCGAAGAGGCAGGCGCGTCTGATAATAACTACAACGTTAACCGCGTTGTACTTCAGGCTCACCGCTTGATCTCTAGCACGTTCATCACCAATGACACGGACGAGCAAGTAGTTGTTACGCTTCTTCCGATCATTCAGTCTGCCCTCGCACGTGCTCACGCTATTGCGATTGATTCGGCAATTCTGGTTGGTGCAAGTGCTGGTAGCATTTCTACAGGTCTTGTTGGTGAAAACGGCACGGATAACACGAGTGGTTTTGCAACGGCTTCGGCCACGACCGCTCTTGATGCTTCCGGTTCTGGCGAAGTAACCCCGGCAAACCTTCTCGGCATGCGTAAAGAGATGGGCAAGTATGGTATGGACCCTTCTCGCGTCGCTTACATCGTTCCTAACGATGTATACTACGAGTTGATTGATGCCTCTGGCTTCACCGACGTACAAGAAGTCGGTAACGATCTCGCCACGAAACTGGTTGGTGTCGTTGGTAGCGTCTACGGTTCGCCCGTAATTGCTACGGATCGCCTTGCTAACAACCTGGCATCTTCAGGCTCCCCCACCACGACCGCAGCTCTGGCTGTGAACGTCGACAACTATGTGATTCCCCGCCTTCGCGGTGTTTCTATCGAAACGGATTACATTGTTAAAGAACAGCGTAATGTCATTGTCGCTTCCCAGTCTCTGGGCTTCAATGAGCTTGTTGCCAACTCTGGTAGCAACGTTCCTTCTGTTCGCTGGCCTTACGCATAATTGTAAGCCAATAACGCTGAGGGGCTTCGGCCCCTCAGGGTTTTTACTAATTTACTTATGGCAGATTTAGTCACATTAGCGCAATATAAAGAGGCGGAAGGCATTTCATCTTCTAAGGATGATTTGCGTTTTAATTCTATTGTTCCGTCAGTGAGTGAATTAGTAAAAACTTACTGTGGTAATAGTTTTGTAGACTTTTATTCTTCTAACAAAACAGAAACTTTTACTATTGATTGGGATACTTATGTAGTTCAACTTACAGAAAGTCCTGTCAATAGTATTGTAAGTGTGCAGGAAAGAGAGACGTATGGAGCCGCTTATTCTACACTTACTACCTCAGATAGTGAGTATTATTTAGAGTCTAGTACGGACAGTATTCTTCGTACTAATGATAGTGGTAGGTACCAAAACTGGCCTAAAGGCGTCGGTTCTGTAAAAGTAGTTTATACAGGTGGATATAGCGAAGTTCCTGCGGATTTGAAACTTGCTGTGTTCGATTTAATCACATACTACTATAAAGATGAGCATAAACAGCGTCAAAGTATTGCAGGAGCTACTCTGCAGAATCAGGGCTCTTCTTCTCAACGTATGAATGTAGGATTTCCAGACCATATTAAACGGGTACTGGATTTGTATAAGACTTACTGATGGCTGACGAATTCGATCCACTTATAGCAAGGATGCTGGCTGGCAACTACGTTCCTGCTCGAGAATTTCGCAAAGCGATAGATCAAGCGCCCGAGATCCGTCAGAGGATTTCTCTAGCCGACAAGTACTCGGATCAGTTAGAGGCGTTTTTTAAAAGTGCAGAGGGTGCCGCCGCAAAAGGAGAGGAGACCTTTACTCATGAAGGCTCCCCCGGAACCTTTAATACTGAGAGAGCTAAAAAGGTACAGGCTTCTACAGAGGGCCGCAAGGGTGGCGCTAACTTTCGTCAGATAAACCAGACGTTGAAACGTATGGTCCCAGCTCTTATGAAAGGTAACCAGTTAGGGCACGCAAACATTTCCGTGCTTAGAACTAGCATAGCTAAACTAATGGATGCGATGCCAAATGATGATGAGAGGCGTGAGCCTCTTGCAACTTTATATGCCACTGTAAAGATAATAGATGATATTACTGATCAAGGAGAGGCAACTCTTGACAAAGTGTTAGATACTTTGGAGGCAGCCGCAGAGACAGGTTTTAGTGTTAAAGGAGATTTCAAAAAAGACGTAAATGTTTTGAAAGGTATCGAAGGTGATATACTCCTAACTGCAGAGAACAGGGACCTAAACCAGTTAAAAGGGCGATTAGCGGCCCGCATGGGGATAGTATTTAAGAAGGTAGTAGAGGGAAACTTAGATTATTTTAGAGATTTTTTCGATACTGTGGATGTAGCGAATATTAAAGGCTCCCCCACTCTAAGAGAGGATGTCACGGAAGGGTTAGTAGAGGTAATAGACCCTAAGATAAAACGTACTAAGAATCGAAGGAGCGCTACCAGCAGTAAGACTCACACAGGAGGGGGTAAAGCAGGCAAGCTAAATAGACCTAAAAGGAAAAAGATACGTAAGCCTGTGTTGGAAAGTCGTAGGGAAAAGAGCCCTCCTTCTGCCCCTTTAATGCTGATAGGAATACTAAACCAGCAGCTTCCTCAGAAAGTTCGTAAAAACATGGTAGAGCCCAGACTTGTAAATAGGACAGGCAGGTTTGCAGATTCGGTGAAGGTAACAGACGTATCAACAACTGCGCAAGGGTTTCCTAGTATTGGATACACGTATCAAAGAGAAATATACGAAACTTTCGAAGTAGGTAACAGACAAGGCTCCGCCAACAGAGACCCTAGAAGGCTAATAGACATATCAATGAGGGAAATAGCCGCCCAGTTCGCTATAGGAAGATTTTATACTAGGAGAGTCTAATGTCAGTAAACAGAACTTATAGCTCTCGACGATTAAATATAGTGGAGGCTCTTGCAGAAAAGCTAAAAGTAATAGATGGACAAGGAGAGTTTCTTTCGGATGTAAACAACAATGTAGTTCCCCGGCTTAAGTTTTGGGACGAAGTGGAAGAATTTCCTGCCATTCACTTAAATCCGGGGTCAGAGGCCCGTCAGTATCAAACCGGGGGCTATAAAGATAGATTTCTAAGCGTTACTGTAAGAATCTATGTACAAGAAGAGGATGCTCAAGAAGCTCTGGGAAGGTTACTAGAAGATGTAGAAACAGTCATAGAAGAAAACTCTAGGCTGGACTACTACGATAATAGAGCGGTAGCACAGTCTACCCATCAAATTTCAGTTCTCAGTATAACTACTGATGAAGGAGTTTTAGAACCTCTTGGAGTCGCCGAGATGGAATTAGAGGTTCGATACTAAGGAAACGACTGGCAAGAACAAATGTTCACGTCCAAGTCTTTTCAAGGCTCATAGGAGATAACTATGGCACAACAATTATATTTTAGTCGAGATACTAGAATGTTCATACAGTTTCGCCCACCTGCTACAAATACCGAAGCCGCGGCAAACTTGGGAGCAGGTAGCGTCTGGGAAATTCCTATCTTGGATGGATACAGCTTTTCTCAAACTACGAACACTTCTGAGATTACTCTTTCAGAGATGGAATCGTCGGCTGGTGTATCTCGTAGGGGTGGTCGTATGTTTACAGACTCTCTTGCACCTGCAGAGTGGTCCTTTAGTACGTACATTCGTCCGTTCAAATCAAAGCAAACAACCAATGATACAGTGCAACGTGCTGACTCAGCTGCAGAGGTTCACGCGGTAGAGGAGGCCCTTTGGGCAGCTATGTTTGGTGCAGACACTTACTCCACCGGTACTTATCTTTGGACAAGAGCAACAAATCCGGCTGTATCGGGGGGTGCAGTAGCTACTTCAGGAACAGATACCTTGTCTATCGGAATTGCAGAGTCTAACAGATCTGCGCTGCATTCTTTTGTAATCTATTTCTTGATTGATACAGCTACTTCCAATCCTTTGGTGTATAGGTTGCCGGAATCTGTTGTTAATGAAGCTTCCATCGACTTCGATGTTGATGGTATCGCTATGATTAACTGGAGCGGTTTCGCGAAAGAGATTCAGGATATTTCAGGAAAGGTACACATTCAGTCTGGTGCGCCGGATTATGATGCTACTGATCAGAACGGAACTACTATTGCGAAAGGGAATATTTCTATCGACACAAACCAAGGTAGAAGCTTTAATATAGTTCACACTGTACCTGGTTCGGGCTCTGCCTCGCTTACACGAGCAATCGACGAAGCAACTACGAGTACTCTTAACTTTATTCGTAATCGTTTGACTGCAGTAGATATCGAGGCTGCAGAGGCTGCAGATAAGGTATCGGGTACCTTCCCGGGCTCTATTGCTACTGTCTCTGGCCTTGACATGACTAATGATGTTATTACCTTCGGAAGTGATCACAACTTGAAAACAGGAGACCAGGTGTATCTGTCAGGCTTCAATGCAGGCACTACCGGAGATCCTGGTACGGGTGCTGTGGCTCTGAATGGACAGCATCTGTTTGTTCGAGTAGGGGATCAAACTACGACCACAAGTGGGTCTTATGAGGGCACCGGCAATCCTACGACTAAAATTACTCTTTTCAACACAAAGTCTGCTGCGGAACTTTTGGGAAATCCTGCAGGAAAGGTAGTTCTAGCAGGAAGTACTGCAGTAGGAGGAACAGTTGCTAATGGTAAATACTCACTTACTCTTACTGGCGGCTCTTTCACAGTTGGGAATAACATTACTTACCTTGTACCAGAAGAATTGGGTGCAATTAACAAGCCTATTGAGCACGTAACGGGCGCTCGTACTTCTACGGGTTCGGCTACTTGTTACCTTACTTTGGAGGATTCAGACCATTCAAGCGGTAGTTCTCGACAGTTCTTTAATGACCTCGTCGGTACGGGTGCTATGGCAAAAGTTGTGAACAAGTTCAAAGTAACTATGCATATCGGTGGTAGTGCTGCTACTGGTAACACTACTGATCCTGCATTGAAGATTGAGTTCCCGACTGCACACATTACGGTGCCTACTCACTCAATTGAAGATGTTATTTCTCTTGAAACGGAGTTCACCGCACTTCCGACAGACTTCGGAACTGCAGACGAGATTACTGCACTCACCTACTATCCTGTAGACGTATATTAAGGGCTAGTAGTTTTACAAAAAGGGGCTTCGGCCCCTTTTTACTTTTCACCTCCAAAAAATAACTCTTGACATTTATTCTCCTCTCACATATAATATAGCATATGGTCGATAATAAATTGCTACAACTACAAGGACAAAAAATGGCCGAAGCACCTATTTCTCTTGCGAGTCTCATGACTCCTAGTAAAACTGTATCTGTAGACTTTCCTGGATACGATGGAATGACCGTGAGCCTAACGTATCTGGCTCGCGAGGAAATGCTGAAACTTCGTAAGAGGTGTATTACTACAAAGTTCAACAAAAAGACTCATCAGCCGGAAGAAGAGCTAGATGATGAGAAGTTTTTAACAGAATACTGTAAGAGTGTTATTCAGGGCTGGAAGGGCCTTAAATTTCGATACTTAGAAGAGCTTCTATTGGTAGAAATTGGGGACCTGGATCCTGATGATGAGTTGCCACATACTCAAGAAAATGCCGAACTACTCATGCGAAATGCAAATGATTTCGATACTTGGGTTACGGAGACGGTGGGTGACTTAGAAAATTTTACTGGAAACAAGTAGCTGAGGTACAAAAGCTACTTGAGCGAAGAGTAGCCGAGCAAAACTCTAAGATAGATTACGAGAAATATCTCAAAATCTGCGAGCAGCTAGGCGAAGAACCAGACCCCAGAAGAATGCCACTAGAGACCTCTGCGTTTCCCGTAGAGGTACAAGTGGCATTTTTTATATTTGACCTAATGACAGACGACTGGGAGGGCAATACGGGCTCCTATATGGGCAAGAACTGGTCTAGTATCGACTTTTTATTCGATACATATGAAGTAGAAGATAGACCTACCGTAGTTTACTTTCTAAAGTCTTACGAAATTTTAGTAGTAAATCAGAAAGCAGAGGAAGCGGAGAGAAGGAGAAAAGCGGAAGAGCGCAAAGCTCAAAGAGGTGGTAAGACTTACACCCATAACGTACAAGGTTAATGGCTTCTAAAAAAGTATATATAGATGTAGTAGTAGACGATAAAGGGACTACTAAACGTGTTGCTGTTGAGGCTAAAAAGCTCCAAAAAGCTTTAGGAGAGTCTAGTTCTGCTGCGGGCGATACGGTTAAGTCTCAAGATAAGCTTAAAGACTCTACAGACCGCGTCTCTAGGAGTACGAGAGGTGCCGCTCAAACAGCTAAAAGCGGCACTAAAAACTTTGCCAACATGGCCTCTGGTATTCAGGGAGGCTTGGTTCCCGCCTACGCTACTCTTGCGGCAAACATATTTGCTATAACTGCTTTATTTGATGCTCTTAGTAGGGCTGCAGACACCGCTAAACTTATTGCAGGGCAAGAGGCTCTTGCGGCAAATACGGGTATTGCATACAAAACCATAACTAATTCTATAAAAGACGCTACTGGTGCTCAGATTTCTTATAAAGACGCAGCAAGTGCTGCGGCTATTGGTGGAGCTGCAGGGTTAAGCGCCCAGCAGCTTACTCGTCTTGGTAAAGCGGCCAAAGACACCTCTCTTGTTCTTGGTAGAGACTTAACAGATTCTTTTAACAGGCTTATCCGAGGTGTTACCAAGGCGGAGCCTGAACTTCTTGACGAATTAGGTATTGTACTTCGATTAGAGCCTGCTACTCAAAAATACGCAGACTCTATAGGAAAATCTGTAAAAGAGTTGTCTGCGTATGAAAGGTCCCAGGCAGTAGCAAACGAAGTATTATCACAAGCAGAGAGTAAATTTGGTAAGGCCGCCGAAGGGGCCGACAATGCGGGAGAATCTGTACAAAGATTGAAGTCGAGCTTTGACTCAATAGTAGAGACTATACAGACAACGCTCATACAAACCTTGGCTCCGGTATTTAATTTCTTAGCCGACAATACCGCGTCTCTTGCGGCTGCAATGACTCTTTTAGGGGGAGGTATAATCTCTGCTCTTACTCCTGCTGCGCCTAAACTGACTTCTGTAGGTGTGGCCGCTAAGGGTGCGGACGAGAGAATCAGGGGCTTGAGCACGGGTGCAGGTAAATTAGGGGAAAAACTTTCCTCCGGTACCAGACTTGCGGCAGCGGACTTCAATCAATTGGAGAGGTCCGTAAACGCAACAAATAGTTCTATTGTCAACATGGCTGGCCAGTCGAAGGCCGCCGTAATGAAAGACATAAAAATCGCTCGTGTTAATCATAATCTAGAATTGGCAAGAATGCAGGGCGGTTGGAGGCTTTACGCCGCGCAAGCAAAAGCTAGTATGGATGTTACTATGATACAAAGCGGCAAGCTAATAGGCTCCTTTAAGCTTCTTGCCCGAGCGGGGTCTCTTCTTTTGCGTGCAATTCCTTTTGTTGGAATTGGCCTCATGATTTTCGATGTAGTACAAATGCTTGGCATTGGTACTAAAGAACTGTCGAAAGAGCAGCAGAAAGCAGAAGAGTCGACGAAAGCGTTCACTGAAGCAACTGACTTATTAAATAAGGAACTAGAGAGCACGAATGAGAAGCTAAGAACTAATCAGCTGAGCTTGCAGCAAGGAGCCATTGCTATAGGTAATATGGCGAATTCCGCTAGTTTGTTGGCAAATATAGATGCTTTTTCTAAACTAAATAAAGACACGGAAGAGTATGACAAAGCTCAAAAAGAGCTCTTAAAAACTTTTGACATTCTTGGAGCTAATGTTCCTGAGTTTAAAGACTTAAAACAGCAGTTCCTAGAGGGTAAATCTGGTACAGTAGAGTTTAGAAGGGAGCTCAGCACTCTAACTTCGGACTTAGTAGAATCCTCTCATGCTTTGACTCATTTTAAGGATGCCCAACAAGCCGTTGACGCTGCAATAAATAAGGTAGCAGGCGGGGTTGCTGTCAGTCCTCTTGCCAATCTAGTTGATACCATGCGTACTGCTGATAAGGAATTCGCGAAGGGCCAAAAGAATATTGATAGACGGATCGCAGGCGCTACCGAGAATGTGTCCTCTTTAGAAGAGGAGTACGCAAAAAAATCAGTGGACCTCCAAGAGCGCCAAACTGAGGCTGCAAAAGCAACCTTAGAAGCATCGCTCGATTTAGAAAATAAGAAAGCCAAGCTCGCTAAGACTACGGGGGGAGGCCACGCTGGAGCACAGGCCCGCCGCGCAGTCCAACACGCAGAAGAAGAGCTTGCTGCTCGGCAGGAAGTGCAGAGAACCGTTGCTGAGGAGCACGCTGAGCTAGCAAATAACCTTGAGCTATCGAAAGAGAAAAAGAAGGAACTTGAAGAAGAAGCGGCCCAGCGGATAAAAGATAAAAAAGTTTTCGACCTGCAGCAAGACGTCTTCGAGAAGGCTAATACAAAGCTTATTAAAAGTGGTAAAGAGAGAATAGCCCTTGAGGAAGAGATTTCCCAGAAAAAAACCTTGGGAATAACTATTGACCAAAAGCAGGAAAATTTACGGCTAGGAGAGCTGGCTGACAAACAAAAGGTATTACAAGCGGAAGACACAGTAACACAGGCGAAAGCCGCACAGGCAGCTCTGACGGTAGATGGTAGAGAAGCTACTGAGGCAGAGCTGACTTCGGCCCAGGCGGCTGTTGAAAATGCAGAAGCGGGATTGAGAATTGTTAAAAATAATGTAAACCTTAACGAGAAGAAGAGGGAGTTGCAGCATGGCGAGCTCGAATTTCAGAGAACTCTCAACAGGCTAAAAGGAGACGAGCTAGCAAATACTAGAGCAATCAACGCGGCTCGCTTAGGATTACAGAGAATAGAAGCAGGAATAGGTGAAGAGTTCGGTGAGGCGGCGGCTAGGTCGGCTGCTGCAGCAAGACTGACTTTAGCCCAAAAGACGCGCGATGCGGCCGTAGGTCAGCAAGCTACCGCCCAAGCAATATTTGAAGAAACATCTAGAAAGGCGAAGGGCACGGGCCCGGAGGCGAAGGCATCCCAGAGACAGCTTCTAGCAGATCAACAAAGCCTCGATGCTGCGACAGCAAGAGCCCAACAAGCCCAGCAAAACCTTGACATACTTGAGAATATGGACGTTTCGCTCAAGAATCAGATGCGTACAGAGACCGAGTCTTTACAGACTGCACTTAAAATGCATTCCCTGCATCCTGCTCAGGAAGCATATAACCAAAGAATTCGTGAGTGGAAAGAGAACAATTTAGACTTAGACGCGCAAAATCTTGCCTTTATAAAAGAAGAAACATTAAAGCAGCAAGACTTAATGGATATGCTAGAGCTCAAGAAAGGTGTCCAAGAAAGTATAGCAAATAACTTTACACAAGCGTTCCAAAGTGTAGCAAACGGTAGTATGAAGGCGAAACAGGCGTTCGGCCAGATGGCTAAATCTATACTAGCGGATATAGCCCAGATGGTTACGAGACTGTTTGTCATGAAAACTCTGCTTCCTAAGATAGGGCTGGGTAGTTTGGTAGAAGAAACTGTTGTCAAGGAGAGGTACGGGGGGGTAGTTGAGCCAAAAGCTCGCGCTGGAGGGCTCTTCGAGCCTTACGCAATGGGAGGCATCGCAAGAGGAAGAGACGCTGGATATCCTGCAGTTCTTCATGGTACAGAGGCAGTGGTACCTCTTCCGAATGGAAGAGAGATTCCTGTAGAGATGACGGGGGGTTCGGGAGGTACAAATAATGTATCTGTAAATATTTCCATGGATAATCAGGGCGGGTCTCAGCAACAGAACACGGCGGATAGCGGCCAAATGAAACAGTTAGGCTTAGTAATATCTGGAGCAGTGCAAGAAGAGCTTCAAAGGCAGAAACGGCCCGGAGGCATTCTTAGCCCCTACGGAGCAGCATAATGGCATTAGGATTTACAGTACCTAGGACTGGAACCGACCTTCAAGTTCTTCCAGACAAAGGTCTTACTAGACAATCTATTCCAAGAGTACTAAAAGTACAATTTGGGGACGGGTATGAGCAGCGCGTTGCAGAAGGGCTTAACCCTATGCAAGAGACTTACAATATTTCTTACGCAAACCGCCCCAAAGACGAAATAGACGATATAGCTGCTTTTATGGATGGCAAGAAAGGTGTGACTAAATTTGATTATGTCATTCCCGATACTAACAACAGCGGAGAAACTACAATAAAGGTAGTGTGTGATCAGTATAATCTTACCTATGTAAATGATTCCTCTTATACGTTTACAGCAACTTTTCGGCGGGTATATGAAGCATGACAGATGTAATTTCCACAGTCCAGAAACAGGATCCAGGTTCTGAGTTAGTAGTACTCTACGAGTTAGATTATGGAGGCTCGCAGCCTGCTAGATTTTTTGGTGGGGCGGAAGAAAAAGGAACCCCGAATAATCTTCTTTCGGATCAAAATATGTTGCCTTGGCAGACAGGTTCGGGCGAGTTTGCCTCAAGTGGAGGAACTTGGACCCAATATGGTGCTGATAACCAGAATGTCCGGTCAAACGAGACTGACCCTTTTGGAGAAACGTCAGTAGTGTGGAAAGCTATAAATAAGACTGCGGGGTCTACTGTAGATGGTGGATTCTTCAGCCCAATAGTACCAATAAATCCTGCATCTAGGTATAGGTTTTCTCTTTTTATTAAGCAAAAGAGTTCAACTGCGGGAAAGCCTCACTTTGGCGTTTATGCCTTTGAGGGAACTACTAACGTTGTTTTAGTGTACAATCATGCGGACACCACTACTGATAGTGATAATGGGTACTTTTGGCCAAATGATGGGTCGGTAGACCTTCCTGTTTTAGATAAGTGGTACCTCGTTGTTGGACATGTTGCTGCCCACAACGAGACGGTCCGAGCGAATCATCCTGATACAGGGGTATGGGACCCCGCAACTGGGGCGAAAGTTCTTTCTGGCACTCTTTTTGATTTTAAGTTTAATAATGCGGACACTGATGGAGTAAAAATAAGAGCTTTAGGCGCTGGAAACACAGCTGATGATAATGACGAGATTCAGTTCTTTTCTCCTCGAATTGATCTAGTAGACCATACTATGCCTTCCCTTCAGGATCTTCTTAGTAGCGGTAACCCGCCCTCTGAAGGAGTCGTATATTTTCGTGACAGCACGAAACCGTTCCCGATTTCTAGAGGCTACACTTCTATTCCCATAATTGCAGAAGGCTTTGATGTAAGCTCTGATGGAGCCTATTCTCGCCCTGAGCTTTCTATAGGTAATATAGGAGACTCGCTTAGCGACGCTATTGGCGGCCTAGATTATGAAGATTTAATAGGAAAAAGGGTTACTCGTATAATTACGTTTAAGAAGTATTTATCAGGAGAAGCTTCTGATAGCGCTACTGCTCCGGGAGTTTGCCTGCCTAAGACTTCTTATATTATTGACCGCATAAAGTCAAAGAATATCTTGCAAGTTACCTTTGAACTAGCAGCTCCTTTTGACCTAGCGAGTATTCAGTTACCTAGAAGGATTGTAATAGGAAGTTTGTGCTCTTGGAACTATCAGCAAGGTAGAGCCAGCCTTTCCTTTGCCAATAGAGTTGGCGGCTGTAGCTGGGAAGGGAACGAAGGTAATCTAACTACTGGAACTCCTATTTATGTCAGTTCCGAGGATGAGTACATACTAAACTTTGAGGAGGATGAGGCTATAAATGGGAACAATCTTAGTAGTATTGTGGTGGATAAAATCTACTATACTAATAAAACCTCCTTGTTACAGCTCAATAAAGGAGGTGATCCGACTTCCGCAGGTACTCTTAAAGAGTTCTGGCAAGCTCTGAAAACGGCTGATTCGGGCGACCTAGTTCCAGGTATTAATAAATCTCGCTTTCGTAGAGTGGTAAGGTACTCCGACTATAACCCCAATACAACATATAAGGGGTACTCTGATGCCAGATTTAATGACTATGTTCTAGAGAGTGGTAAGTTGTGGAGAGTACAGAAAGAAACTCAAGTAGGGAGCGCACATGATGCAAGAGTAAGCGGCGTAAACTGGATACAGGCCGACATTTGTACTAAAACTTTGGATGCTTGTAGAAAAAGATTTCATGCAACTACAGGTGAGGTAGACGGTTATGAGGAAGACCTTGTAAAAGCGTCTATTGATAATGAAATTAGCCTTCCTTTCGGAGGATTCCCGGGTGTACAGCAAAAAAGATAAAGAGATAATAGAGCATTTTTTAGATGTTTATCCAGAAGAAGGTTGCGGACTTTTATTAAATAAAAGAGGAAAATTAGTTTGGGTTCCCTGTAAAAACACAGCAGAAGATAAAAGAAATTACTTTGAGATGTCTTCGAAAGATTATATTAAGGCGTCTCTTTCAGGAGACATTCATTCGATAGTACATAGTCACCCAGACTTTTCAGCGGAGCTGAGTGAGTCCGATATAAAGATGAGTGACTTTTTACAGATTCCCTTTATTGTATTTTCAGTACCGGACTTGGAGAAAGTAGAGTATTATCCAAAAAGGCTAAGAAGCCCTCTTTTGGGGAGAGAATATAAGTTTGGGGTAAGTGACTGTTATTCTTTGGCTAGAGACTATTATTACGAAGAGCATAAAATATCTCTACCCTCCATACCTTTTGAGGATGATTGGTGGGAAAAAGGAATAAACTATTTCGATGATTTATTCGAAGCTTTCGGATTTGTAGAAGTAAGCGAACCCTCTGTAGGGGATTTAATTATTTTTAAGGTTCGGTCTAACGTTCCTAATCATTGTGGAATATATTTAGGAGAAGGTCTATTTCTTCATCACGCTATACACCGACTTTCTTGCAGAGAGTCCTTGTATGGACACGGATGGATAAATCAAGTCCATAGGTACATAAGATGCAAACAGTTTATTTAAATGGCGGTATTGCACAGTTTGGGGCTAAGTGGTCCACAAACTGTGCAAACATTGGAGACGTCTTTAAGCTAATCGAATGCCAGACTCCTGGATTTAGGAAGTATTTGGTTGACGCTGCAGAAAATAACGTAGGTTTTGAAATTCAGAGAGGAGAGGAGTTCTTAGAAAGCGAAAAAGAGCTTCTTCTTTCATTACGAGATGAAGATATAATTATTACTGAAGTTCCTGCGGGAGCAAAGGATGGGGCTTCGAAGATTCTCGCAGCAGTAGCTATTTTGGTTGTTGTAGGCCTAACACTGGGGCCCATGGCTGGTGGAACCTTTGCGGAGGGCCTTGCAGCAGGGTTTGGAGTTGGTGAGGCCGGCGCCGCAACGGCGTGGTACGTAAAAGCAGCAGCTATGGTTGCCGTGAATCTAGCTCTACAAGGAGTGACCCAGCTTCTTGCTCCAGGCCCAGAGACGGATTCTGACGGGGAGAACGCAGCTTATCTTTTTGATGGGCCTATTACTAATGCTCCTGAAGGTATGGCAATTCCTGTATTATACGGAGAGCTGATAGTAGGGGGCCGCCCCGTTTCTATAGACTATAGAGAGCGTTCTCCCTACTCCGAACTACATGACATAGATACGCGAGATTCTTATGTAGACCCTACAGGGGCCGAGAACACAACCTCAACACACGTACCCACATCCACAGATGATGGTCTAGGGATGCTCCCTGCTAATGACTCTAATACAGGACTTCCTTTGAGTGTTACTCCCACTACGCAACCTCGTAAAGACTTGGAGCTGAGAGAGCGAAGAGAAGCCATCACAAATTGTTTATCAAATAATTTGCCCACCAGTACCGGAAAATAGGAGAGTATAGTAATGCCAGGTATCACATTAAGCGACGAGCAGATATTTAACAGTAAGGACTACACGCCAGGCGACCGCGAGGGCGCTCACGCCAGTGTTCACCGTAGCCAAAGAAATCAATATGCTGCGGTAACTGATCTGTTGGCTCATGGGGAGATCGAGGGTCTTGTAGGAGGTCCCTCGGGCGTATACTATAATGAAGTTCCTTTAGTACCTGCGGCTCAAGCGGGGGACACTTCTTTCCCGCACGGGATACTATACCTTTCGAAAGCCTATCATGACGGTAGTGACAAAAAGGTATTCAGAGACCCTGATGATACCTTTAAGGGAAATTCAGGTGTAGTGCCTCGCCGACATGCGCTCATTGAAAAGGCCTTCTCACTTACTACGTCTGGTCCGACTGCTAAAGGAGGAGAGACACTTTTTACTCAGGGCTTAAACGGGGCTCCGGGTACTGCAGGCTTCGCCATAAAACTAATGCTAGAGCACTGCTACGAAAACTCAATCGATATCGCTGCTCACTTCACCCATTCAGGTACAGATTATCAGATTATTGTCAAGCCTTCTGTAGTATCTGGAGAGGAAGGCGGGATTACTGGCACCGACATTAATGTTCCCAACAGGCTTGATATTCTTGCCGCCACCACTGGGGATGATTCCGGCTGCTCAGAAAAAGGTGCGCCTCATGCTATAAGTGCAGGTACCACTTTTTATTTAGACTGGGGAGGAATACTGGCGTCGATCGGCTCCTCGGACTCCAAGCTGATGACTTTCAAAGACTTTTCCAGCAAACCGGATTCTGATACTGGAGGCACATACCAAGGCGCTCAATATGCGGCTCTTACGTATATTGGCAACTTTGCTAGTAATAACCCCGCGGATATTGTGATCTATCCGGAACAGGAGGGCGGTGCTCAAGTAAAAGAGTTACAGAGTACTTTCAAAGATACTTTTGTAAAGTTAAGGAGAGGGACTCGCTACCAGCAGGGAGGCGGCGCTACCGCATCTTCCCCCACATCTTCCTTTATGATAGGAGGGTCCGCTGTGGGCGGCGAGCTGCATATGTACGACGGTATCACGAACGCCTCAAGCCAGCCTATCGAAGAGGACTCCTCAACCACACTTACTACTAGTGCGGGCGTCCTAATAGGTTCAGGGGCATTCAACTTTGGTCAGTACACTAAGAAAGAGGTAGATGGGCTAGACATAGACCTTGAATTTCCGGGAGGGCTGTTTGCTTCTAAAGGAAGTGGGGAAGACATTCGTGTATTCGCAGAGCATCAAGTTATTTTTGAGTATAAAAAAGCAGAGGATGACGAGAATGAAGGCTTTAGAAGGGTTCTGGTACTGGGAAAGGACTATGGGGGCTTCGATT
>VTLG01008194.1_pt1 | contig 15549 bp, 23 predicted proteins | sample 4694571 | NCBI WGS metagenome assembly VTLG01 (sample SAMN12604809, study PRJNA352737) | marine metagenome | biome: ENVO:00000447; feature: ENVO:00000209|ENVO:00000569|ENVO:01000036; material: ENVO:00002151; isolation source: viral sequences binned using virsorter ...
CCCTTCTTGCAACGCATCATCATCAAGCTCCCATAATCCAACATCATATGGATATTCAGATTGCACTACAAGAAAAATAAATCTTTTTGCTGATGGAATACCAGATAAATAATGAGCGCATTGAAGATGATAGGTGAAATTTGCCACTGCCTTTGCAAAATCTCTGGGGTTTGCTCCTGATCTACTGGTTTTAAGATCAACAATAATATCTTTGTTGAGCCAATCAGGTCTGCATTTACAGGTCAAGCCAGAAGCCTTGTCATCCCACCAATATGATTTCTCTGCAATACCAAAACTGAGTAACTTTTTGGCATGAGGTTCTGAAAATACAGCATCCCTCATCTTAATAGCATTTGCCATATCAGATTCAGTAACAGGAGTCATGCCTTTTTCTTCAGCTTCTTTTGCCTCCTCTTTTCCTTTTTTGGTTGTCCTGGAAGATACTGCAACAAATCTTTTTGTCAGTTCATCAGGCTCTAGTACCGCACAATGAGTCAATGTTCCAAGAAGCATTGCACTTGTCGGTTTTTGTTCTGGCCTATCGGGATTAAGAAAAGAGTTCCAGTAAGCCTTTGGGCCATGCTTTACCATTGTTTTCTGCATAGATGCTGATATAGCAGAATCAGAATGATATTTTTCGTTTGAAATTTGGATTGATCCTGTTGTCATCATTTCCATCCTAGATAGGTACAACCTTTGTGCTGAAGTATTTTAAAAGTAGAAATTTTTTCGCAATCTTCACACCAAAACTCAATGCAGATAGCACCTCTACATCTTGAGCTTGGGTTTTCTTCTTTAAGTGTTTTCTGAATACTTAACTTTTTATTTTTATCAAAAATAGTGAGACAGTCACTTTGTTGATCTTCATTTGTAGACCAGATTCGATAAGCCTGTTGATGAAGATAATTCCCTTGGCAAAATGGACAGTCTAAAGAAAGTTCAGCTTGGTAATTAAACAAGTCATTTAGAATTGTCATGAGTCTGAGTACCTCTTTGTGTGAGGGCCATATTGCATCATTATCCGAGGCCATGTCTTTAAAATCAGTGCCTTATCTTGTGGCATTGCAACAAGACCTGCTTGTGCAAGTCTCTTAAGAAATGGTGATGCGTCTGGAGAATCAATTACAGATGCAAATGTATTGAAGATTTCTTTCTCAGTCATAGTTAATATTGGATTGCCGAGGTCGAGGCGTTCAGGGGTTGGTCGCTTCTTCCTCGGTTGTTTATGGAAGCGCAGACCAAGATCATATTCACTCATCATTTTCTAGCAAGCTCCTCACACGCAGCTTGTACATTAAAAGTGTTGCAGTCTATTTGGGTAGAACGTGTCAGCGAGTCAGTAAGAGAAGTATATCCTATGCCAAAAATGCAGAGATAGAGAAATAGATGTTTCATGGGGTTGGGTTTCAGGAGCTTTCTAATAATAACTAACGGTCAACAGTTGTCAACTTTTAAAAAGATTAAGTTGCTCAACAGGTATGGGAAGATTTGCCTCGTATGTATTATCTTCTCTAAATTCATAGAAATTTATTTCATCAATATTACAATTAGTTTTTTTCATAATTTGAAACTGGCGATAAAGTTTTTTCTTGCCTCTTCTTTTGATAATTTTCATTTACTTAGCCTCTTCAATGATTTTCATTTGATTAAGTGGAAGTGTAAGAAAACATCCAATCTCACTTTTAAGGTCATCGGGTGCATCAACGATTGTAAAATCTGCAATGATTCCTCCAAGACCTTTTCTTTTGTTTTCAGGATCGGCATAAACAATGCCAAGATCTTCTTCACCGATTTCTACATAAAGAGTTCTTTTAGTCATTTGGTTAGTGGGGTTGCTATACCTCTATTATAAACACAAGAATCAACAACTGTCAACAAGGTTTCATTACTTTTACATCAAATCCCTTTTCTTTTAACTCTTCAATCCTATATTTTTGTATCTCACTTAATCTTCCCTTCGGCCCTTTGACCTCAATAAACTTAACCTCATCTGGTTTCATACATACCAAATCAGGTAAGCCAGCTTTGTTGCACATAATTAACTTGATTACTGTCCACCCTTCTTTTTCGTGCTTGTCTATCAGCTTCTTCTGATATTGAGCTTCGGTCATGGTAGTAATGATTGATCGTGTAGCTTTCCTTTAATTTAACAACATCATATACCTTTGGCTCGATTCCCTTCTCTGCAAAAATATAATGTATTTTATTCTTTCTATCCCTGCCAAGAAAACTTGCTCTTTCTCTTCCCTGCAAATAACTAAGTGCAGAATAATCAATACCATAAAAAATTAAATGATCCGCACTACTTAAATTAACTCCTTCCCTACAACTCTTAACCTGACCAATAAAAACAGAATCGCTTACAGCATTAAATATATCAGGGTCATCTGTTGCTCTATGTCCAAACATATCTCGAAGCATTTTACCTTCAGCGATAAAACAATATAAAATGGCAATCCTTCCAGTAAAATTATCTTTAATATATTCTGCTTTGCTTTTATCAAATATTATTGCTCCATGGTTTTCTGTTATTACATGACCATTATATAACTGCCTTAATTTGCTTATCACTTTAGCTCCTGTATCAGCTACGACTGATCTTCCTCCAGGTCTACCAATAACACCATCTTTGATTATCCTCAACGCTAACCTGTAAGTTCTTCTCGACATCTTCACCATATGCACTTGTTCCTCCACCTCCTGAGTAAAACCAGCCTCTTTCTGGGTCATCTGCACTGTATAAGGTTCAATATCCTTTAATATCTTTCTTTGCTTGGCTTCTGAGTAATCTTTAATGACAACACCAGTTCCAACTCTTTTTTCCTTTACATCTACATAATCACTAGCCCACCTGTAAAAGTTCTGATATTTACTCCATAAAAAAGGTGTCAAAGACCATTGATGGTATAACTGGCTGAAACTCTCAGGGCTTGGGGTTCCACTCATCAGTATGATGCTGTTATATCTAAGGTGCAAGATATTCTGATATCGTTGAGATGGTTTTGGAAATGCTCCCACACTATGGGCTTCATCAACAATAATCATATTCCAGCTTGTACCCTTGAAATTTTTTAACTGCTCAAAGTTAGTGACGGATACTACCCTCTCAAGATTCATCTTTTTAATATCACTCTCAATACTTGGGATAGCCTTCTTTTTAGTGATCACCAACACCTTTTCAAGTGCCATATTCCTAACAACAGATAATGCAACCATTGTCTTACCTGTTCTACATTCGCCACTTAAATATGCACATTTTTTTATCTGACAAAGCCTGGTTAACTTTCTGCTCGCCACTTTTTGATAGTCTCTAAGCTGTATCATTTTTGTTTAGTTATAAAAGTAGTTTTCATATCCTTACCAAATACATCTTTCACTGCCTGTTCAATTATGACTTTTCTACTTTTTATCATATTCTTCCAATTAGGTGATATTGCAATCACCACTTCATCTAAAGCAATACAATAAAGTTCTGCTTGTTGTGATAAAAGCATTTTTGTTGATGAATACTTGCATTTATCTAAAATTGCAAGCCAAAAAAGTTCCTGGCTACTTTTAAACATTGACTATACTGTATATGGTGCTATTTTACCCTATAGTTACACATAAACAACCCTAGATATGGAACAAGAGCAAACATTAAAGACAATTAATATTCAACTCTCGCAGGGTCAGATAAAATGGCTTGATGATAACAAAGGGTCTGAATCAAGATCCTGTTTACTCAGATTAATAGTTTCTGAAAGAATGGAGCAGGCTGCATAACAATGGACATAAAAGAAGAATTGCTTGGCCTTCCCAAGCACTGGGGTTTTGTTGCCGTTCAAAATAAAAGACCCTATCAAAATGATTGGCAGAATAATCCACTTACACGCTCACAACTGTTCAAAGAAATATCTTCTAAAAAATCTACAGGAATCGGTGTTTGTTGTGGAACTTCTTCAGGTGGTTTACTTTTTCTAGATCATGATGGACCATCAGCTGCAAAGATATTAGGTGAATGGGGTTTTTCTCTCTCCTCTCTACCTCCATCATGGATGGTCACATCAGGTCGGGTCGGTAGATTTCAGATAATCTATCAAGTTCCAGAAAAGTATTGGTCAAAGATAAAGACACGCAAATTTCAGACAGGTGTAAAAGATGAGGATGGTTCTGTTGAACAGATTGAACTGCGGTGGAATGGTACGCAATCAATAGTATCTGGTAAACATCCAAAAACTGACGGTTATAGATGGATGGAAAATCGCTCGCCCTCTGATCTTGAAATCGCAGAAGCTCCCTTTGCCATAATCGAAAAGATGATGGAGCCGAAAAAGAAAAAAACTCCACAGATACAAACCCTTAGTTCAGATACAGATAAGGCACGTTCTCTTCTTCAATCAATAAATCCTAATCGTCTAGATGATTATGATGCTTGGCTCAAAATTGGCATGGCTGCACATTCAGTCGGTGATAATTCATTACTGCATGATTGGGAACAACTATCACAAAAGAATAGCAAATATCAATCAGGAGAATGTGAAAAGAAATGGGCATCTTTTAAGTCATCTGGGGTTTCACTAGGCACTCTTCAAAAGTTTGCATCAGAAGATGGTTGGACTCCACCACCACGCTCCTTCCCCACTTCAATAAAACCAAAAGAAGAACCAACACCAGTTCCTCGTAAATTAGAGCAACTAACATCACAGGAACTTATAAACTTTTTACGCAATCTGAAACAGGAAATAAGATTTAATACTTTTTCCCATTCAATAGAAATGGATGGCAAAGTAATAAAAAATATTGAACTCTTTTACCTGACACTTGCAGAACTTGGTTACAAAGTACCAAAAGAAATGGCCATTGATTGCCTCCTCAAAGTTGCTCATGAAAATGAATATGATCCTGTAAAGCTATATCTTGATCACTGTTACAACGAAATTCAACCAACATACATAGAAAGACTTGCCTCAACATATCTTCGGCCACAGGATCAAAATTTAAACGAGCCAACCATATATGATGTAATGTTGAAACTTACTCTTATCAATGCAGTTAGAAGAGTTTATATACCAGGTTGTAAGCATGACTCGGCAACTGTTCTTCAAGGTTCACAAGGAATAAAAAAATCATCATTTTGGCAGACTTTATTCGGCCCTTTCTTCTCAGATGCGCTCGGTGATATTTCTTCTAAAGATGATCTTCTCGTTCTCCACCGTTCATGGGGTATGGAATGGTCTGAAATTGATGGAGTCACAAGTCGCAAACACGCAGGGGTTATAAAAGCATTTTTATCAAGATCAACCGATCTTCTCAGAGTTCCTTATGGTAAAGCCGTTGAAGAATGGCCAAGGCGTGGCATCATTGTGGGAAGTTCTAATCGTGATTCAGGTTTGCTAATTGATGACACAGGTAATCGAAGATTTCATATAATACCCTGCACCTTAAAATCAATAGACCTCGACTCTCTTCAATTGGAGAGAGATAGTATTTGGTCGGCTGCTGTTCATGCCTTTAAAAATAAAGAATCGCACTTCTTATCCTTTGAACAGGAAAACCAGATCGAAAAAGAAAATCTAGGTTATATGGTTGATTCTCCTTGGCTTTCTGTAATAACCAAATATTTAAATGATCCAGCCAATGCCATGAAAGATATAACAATTGAACTTTTGTTAACAGAAGCAGTAGAAAAACCAATCGAAAGACAAACAAAATCTGACATCATGACTGTCTCATCCATTCTCAAATCCTTACAATATGAACGCAAAAGAAAGAGGCTGGAAGGAACACCTAAATGGGTATGGTTCTCTCCCGTTCCTACCTCTGTTCTCACTACTGGGAACGCTCAAAACCTTTGAAATCACTATATTATATATATATGTTCTCTATGTTCTCTATGTTTTATATATATATAATAATAGATAATGTAAGGGGGTATATATAGGGTTAGGTAAGTCTTAAGCATTGCTGGGTACACTTAAGAACGTGAGAACATCCCCTAGTCTTAAATGAGTCTTATTTTGTTATTTTTTTAATACTGAACTACTATGTCCTTATGACTTCAATTAATGATTTACAAAACGATCATAAAAATGCTCGTAAGCGTACTGATCGTTCTTCAAAACTTATAAAAGAATCACTCCAAAAATTTGGTGCTGCAAGATCAATAGTGATTGATGAAAACAACAGAATACTTGCAGGGAATGGAACTATCGCAGGTGCAAAAGCAGCAGGGATAAAAAATCTTAAAGTCATAGAAACAGATGGCAATGAAATTATTGCTGTAAAAAGAACTGGGCTTTCAGAAGATGAAAAGGTTGGTCTTGCTTTAGCTGACAACAGAACCTCCGACCTTTCAGAATGGGATCTTAATATGTTAGAAGAATTAAGCCAGGAGCATGACCTCAACCCTTGGTTTGATAATGATGATTTAAAAGAACTGCTAGGAGAGACAGAAGTATTCCCAGCAGAAGGTTTGACAGATCCTGATGATGTCCCAGAAGTACCAGAGGAACCAATAACAAAAGAAGGTGATTTATATATTCTTGGCAATCACAGGCTTTTATGCGGTAATTCCACAAACATTCTTCACGTTGAAAAACTAATGGATAGCAATAAAGCAGATATGGTTTTTACTGATCCACCCTATGGAGTTAGTTATGAAGGAGGTCATAATCAAAAGAAAAGAAATCAAATTAAAAATGATAGTTTATCTGGAATAGATTTAACTAATTTGTTTGCAGACTCTTTAACTTCTGCTTTAACTGTCACAAAAGATTACGCAGCTTTTTATATTTGGTTTGCTTCAGGTAAAAGTGTTGAAACATTTGCAGCTTTTTCTGATTTACCTTTATCACTTAGAGCAGTTATTCAATGGTACAAAATAAAATCAGGGTTGGGTGCTTTTATGTCTCAATATATCCCAAATTGCGAACCTTGCATTTATGCCTTTAAAACAGGGCAATCTCCACAATGGTTCGGAGCTTCAGATGAAAAAACAGTTTGGGAACTTAAAAAAGATCAAATAAATAAATTTCACCCAACACAAAAACCTGTTGAACTTTGTGAAAGAGCGTTAAAAAATTCATCAAAACAAAATCAAATTGTACTTGATTTGTTTGGAGGCTCTGGATCAATTTTAATTGCTGCTGAACGTACAAATAGACACGCTTACCTCATGGAATTAGATCCAAAATACTGTGATGTGATAGTAAAAAGATGGGAGGATTTTACAGGCAACACTGCAAAACGTGTATCATCTAAGTAATGGGTAAAAAAGGATCAAAAGCTGAAACAATAATAAGGTCACAGAAGTTTGCTCGTATTATTGCAAACGGTGGCCGTAGATCCGATTGCGTACGTTATGCAGCCGAGAATTGGGGGGTAGGGGAAAGAGCCTGTTGTAAATACATAAACATAGCTAGAGACGAGTTAAAGAAGGATTGGGACATGGAAAGACCCCAAATGGTGGCTGACCTTTTGGCGCAATGTAGCACCTTACAGATGGAGGCTAGAAAAGCTGGTCATTATCACATTGCGCTCGGTGCAATCAACACAGCAGCCAAACTTGCGCAGATTGTTTCGTGAGTATTTTAGATACGGCAAGACCAGGAAATGTTTTATATCAGATCGGTGCATTTGATCTTCCTACGACGCAACAAACTATAGAAAGAATTTATCAAGGTTTACTTCCGCATCAGGCAAAGTTCTGCCAAGACATGGATCATAGAAAACTAGCTCTTGTCTGTGGCTTTGGTGCTGGTAAAACTTATGCCTTATGTTCAAAGGCTGTGATGCTTGCCTGTCTAAATATCGGTCATGTATCTGCTGTTTTTCAACCAACAGCACCGATGCTAAGAGACATTTTGATTCGTACATTTAATGAATTATTAGATCAATGGCAAATACCTTATACATTTAGAGCATCACCGCTTCCTGAGTATCAACTTTCCTGGGAGGAAGGAACACATACTATTTTGTTAAGGACAATGCTTACATATCAACGCTTGCGAGGCCAGAACTTGTGTGCAGTTGGATTTGACGAGGCAGACACTATCCCGAAAAGAGACGCTGAATCTGCTATGAACATGGCACTTGCAAGACTTAGATCTGGTAATGTTCAGCAGTTCTACGCAACAACAACTCCCGAAGGTCATGGTTGGGCTTTTGAAACTTTTGAAAAAAATAAAAAATCTGATACTGCATTGATCCAGGCAAAGACGGCTGATAATCCTTATCTGCCCGATACATTTATTCCATCTTTGTATGAGAATTATCCACCACAGTTAATAAAGGCTTATCTTCTTGGTCAATGGGTCAATTTAACTAGCGGTCAGGTTTATAACAGGTTTTCTAGAGAACATCATGTCATCAATAAAATACCGTTTGATATCAAGATGGAGACTTTACTTTGCGGTATAGATTTCAACGTGATGAACTGCAACTGCGTCATTGGTGTGAGAAATGGTGACAAGCTGGTGATAATTGATGAAATATCAAAACAAAAAGATACAGATGCGTTGGCACAGGAGTTGCTCAGACGTTATCCTTCAAACAGAATATTAGTTTACCCTGACGCTAGTGGTTCAGCACGTTCAACGATTAACGCATCAAAAACAGATCTCGCAATACTCCAAGGTTACGGCTTCGGTTCAATGGCTCTCAAGAGCAACCCCTTTATCAAAGATCGAGTTGCAACCGTCAATGCGTTACTACAAAACGGCAAAGGGGAAAGACGTTTGGCGATTCATGCCCGTTGCTCTCGTTTAATTGAGTGTCTTGAGTTGCAAAGTTATGATGAAAAAACAGGAGATCCAGATAAACAGAATGGATATGACCATATGAATGATGCTTTGGGGTATTTAATTTATCGTGAATTTAATTTGCTCTATGGTAGGGCAGGCAAGCCAACTGGTATTAGAATATATTAAAAGAAATGGTACTATGAGGAAAAACCGTGTATAGCTCTCTGAATATTTACAATCAGCCTGTAACACTAGCTCCTACAACGGTTGCAAGTCCTAATGCTGCCTATCAGAGAATGGCAAATTTCTGGGGTCTTGTTGAAGATTTGAAAGAGGGAACATACAAAATACGCAGTGAACATAGAAAATATTTAAATCAAGAACCAAGAGAAACTGATGATGCTTATGATACAAGATTGGCAAGGTCAACAGTAGTGCCATATTTGCAGCGTGTTGAGAAAATGTTAAGCGGTATGTTAGTCAGGAAGCCTATTCGTTTGGATGACGTTTCAGACCTTGTTCGTGAGCAATTATTTGATGTTGACCTTGAGGGTAATGATCTAAATGTATGGCTATATCAAACAGCTAGGGTTGCAATTAGCTTCGGTCACGTAGGGGTGCTTGTTGATGCACCGAAAGATGGAGAGAAAGCGAGGCCATATTGGGTTACTTATGCGCCAAAAGATATTCTTGGTTGGAGAACAGAGATTATTGATGGTGTAAGAAAATTAATCCAGTTACGATTAATGGAACAAGTTGTTGAGCCTGATGGTAAGTATGGAGAGAAGATTGTAAAGCAGATCAGAGTATTAGAACCTGGGCGATATGAAATCCACAGAAAAAATAATAAGGGTGAATATAAATTACATGATGAGGGAGAGATGAGCATAAAAGACAAGATTCCTTTTTCTGTTGCCTATTCAAACAGGGTGGGGATGTATGAATCACGCAGTCCTTTGTATGACATAGCAGAACTTAACCTCAAGCATTATCAAATACAAAGTGACCTTGATAATATTCTGCATATCAGTTCTGTACCATTACTTGCTGTTTTTGGTTATCCCAATGCAGATGAGATAACAACAGGGCCAAACGAAGCATTATCATTACCACCTGAATCAAGGATGGAATATGTCAGCCCTTCTGGTGATAGTTATGATAGTCAATTTAAAAGGCTTACAGATATCGGAGAACAGATCAATACATTGTCACTGGCTGCGGTGCTAGGTCAAAAATTAGTTGGCGAGACAGCCGAGGCCAAAAGGATTGATAGATCACAGAACGACAGCACAATGATGGTCATTGCCCAGCAGATGCAAGATCTGATTGATAACTGCCTGAAGTTTCATAGTGAATATTTAAATGAACCTAACGCTGGCAGTAGTTTTGTGAATAGAGACTTCGTAACTGCAAGACTAGAACCACAGGAGATTCAAAGTTTACTTCAGTTGTTTACCGCTGGCACTATCAGCCAGGAAACACTATTGACACAGTTAAGCAGTGGTGAGATTCTCGGAGATGATTTTGATGTTGAGGAAGAAGTAGAGGCGACACAATCTGGTGGATTGATTGAGATGGAAACTCCAACCCAAGCAGATGAATCATAGTAAATGGCAGTTCCAGAGGCTTTCTACCGTGAAGCGATTGATCTGAACAGATACAGCAATAAGGTTCAGTTTCAAATTGCAAGTCAGTTCAATGAGGTAATTTTAGATGTTCTTAGAAAGATAAGAGATCTTGAGGGCAACAGCCCAACAACAACTGCAAGACTGCGATCTATCTTGGCACAAATGGTTGATAGTCTGAAAGGTTGGGAGAATGAAAGTGCAGTTTATATGATTGATGAACTGCAAAACTTGGCAGAGTTCCAAGTTGGTTTTGTACAGGATCAATTGCAAAGAGTTTTACCAAAAGGGGAATATCAAGTAAATACAGTTGCTGTTTCTCCTGACTTTGCGAAATCTATTGTTACAAGAGATCCGACTGCTTTGACTATTCGATTAAAAGATAAAGATGGGGTGTTTAGATCTGCTCAGTTTGCATTGACAGCAAAAAGAGGATCAGAAATATCATTACCAAATGGTGACACTGTAAAAAAAGCATTTAGAGGTATTTCTGAAAATTCTGCCTCTAGATTATCAAGAGCAATAAGGCTTGGTGTTCTAGAAGGAGAGTCTTTACCGAAGATTGTAAGAAGACTCAAAGGCCCCAACCTTAGATTCAATGCCAAACCACAAAATGCAATTGCATTAAACTCTGCCTTAAAAAATTCTGAAGGAATGCTTTTATCAAATAAACAAATCCAAACTGTTGTAAGAACAACTGTTAACCAGGTGCAAAATGCAGCAAGTCAGGCGGTTTATGCAGCAAACAGAGATATCACTGGTAAATATCAATATGTTGCAACGCTTGATGCAAGGACAAGTTCTATTTGTCAAAGGTTAGATGGTCAGTTGTTTAGATATGATCAAGGGCCTGTTCCTCCACAACATTTCAATTGCAGATCAACCACTGTTCCAGTTATTGATGATGATGATTTGGCAAGAGCTTTTCCTAATACAAGACCAAGTGCAACAGGTCGGGTTCCGCAAGATACAAACTATGCAACATGGTTAAAGGATAATCCTGATGTACAAGACAAAGTTTTGGGCAAAAAGAAAAGATATTTTAATTATTTGATGAGTCCTAAAAGAGGTAATAAACAACTAAACGCTACAAATGCTTTGAAAAAAATTATCCGAGAAGATGGAACAGAGCTAACATTAGTAGAGTTAGCTGATAAATACAAAGATGCCAATTAAAAAAGGTAAATCACAAAAGACAATAACAGGCAATATCAGAATGTTGATGAGAGAAGGTAAATCAAGATCCCAGGCAATTGCCATTGCATTATCTACAGCAGGCAAAAAGAAAACAGCTAAGAAACGTAAAAAGAAGTAATATAGAAACAGCTACTTTTATTGTCATGCCTTCACACTATGGATCAATGAAACCAAAAGGTAAAAAGAAGAAAAAAAAAGGAGGTAAGAAGTAATGGGATATACATTTAAGGTTCAAACTTATGATGAACCAAAGCCAAAGGCTGAGATTAAACCAAAAACAACTAAGAAAAAATCTAAAAAGTGACTAGAAAGTTTAGGCGAGTTGCAAAAGATAAAAAAACTGGTGTCGCCAAAAAATATCTTAGTGGGGCCAAAAATAAAGCTGCAAAGGCAGCAGAAATAAAAAGAACGGCAGCAGCTTATAAGCGAGGAGAGTATATTGATATTGAAGCTGTACAAAAATCAAGGGTTGCTCAAGATGGCAGAAAAACCAAAAAGAAAACCACTAAGCGAAAGCGTAAAAAAAACACTTAAAAAGAAAGCTGCCAACAGCCGTTTTTCATATACGCAATTAGCTGCTGTTTACCGTAGAGGTCAAGGAGCATATCTTGGTGGCGGTTCAAGAAACGTATCAATGGCAGCTTGGGCGATGGGAAGAGTTAATAGTTTTATAACAGGTAAAGGCGGTGCAAGAAAGGCCGATGCTGATTTGATGAGGAAAAAATGAAGAAAAAAGAACTTACAACTCGACAAAAAAATGCTTTAAAGCGTCATAAGTCAAATCATGGACATACAAAAGCACACATGGATGAGATGATAAAAGCGATGCAAGCTGGTAAAACATTTACTGAGGCTCACAGGCTTGCCATGAGGAAAAAAGGAAAATGACAATTAAAAGAGGTGGCCATACTTTTCAAGGGGTTGATAAACCAATCAGAACTCCAGGTCATTCAAGTGGCAAGTCTCATGCTGTGGTTATCAAACAAGGAGATGGGTTTAGACTTATTAGATTTGGGATGCAGGGAGCAAAGACAAAACCGCCAAGAAAAGGCGAAAGTGACGCAGATAAGGCAAAAAGAAAAAGTTTTAAAGCTAGACACGCAAAAAATATTGCAAAAGGTAAGACAAGTGCAGCTTATTGGGCTGACAAAGTAAAGTGGAGTTAGTATATTAATAAATATTACGATTTCTTATGTCAGAAGAGCCAATCAAGCCAAACCCTTCTCCTGAACAATATGCAGCCTTACAGGAAGAGTTACAAAAGCTAAAAGCTAATAATGCGAAATTATTAGATCAGAACATAAAAGCAAAAGAAGCAGGGAAAGCTATCCCTCCAGATGTTGATGTAAATGCCTTGATTGCTTATAAACAGAAAAAAGAACAGGAAGAACTTGAGGCACAAGGTAAATATGAAGAGGCAAGAGAAAAACTTGCATCTCAATATCGTGAACAAGAGGCAGCCAAAAACAAAAGAATACAGGAACTTGAAGAAGAAAAAAGAAAACTCGAAGTGGAAGCCCCTGCTGTCAGTGCATTAGCTGATGTTGTACATGATCCACAATATGTATTGTCAAGAATAAACAGAGATCAACTTGCAAGAGAAGCTGATGGCACTGTTGTTATCGTTGATGGTTATAATAGAACACCAGTGAAAGATTGGGCGCAACAAAAAATGCCTCAATGGGTACAGAAAAACCCAAGACCACAGGGCGGTGGTGCTACAACAACAAAAGTAACTGCTGATGTTATTACAGGAGAATCCAACCCATTTGCCAAAGAATCTTTTAACTTAACTGAGCAGGCCAGATTATATCGTACAGACATTAATAAATATAATATGCTCAAAAACGCAGTTAGCGGTTAATATAAAGTTAACTTGTTTGTATGAGTTAGGTGTTGTCACCGAAAAGTAAAAATCATTAGTACATTTTTTAATGGCTACATTAAGAAGTGATTTAATTATCCCTGAGGTTTTTACACCCTATCTGATTGAAGAAACAACTCAAAGAGATGCTTTCTTGCAGAGTGGGGTCGTGACACCTCTAGCAGAATTAAATCTATCCGCAGAAAGAGGCGGTGACTTTGTTAAGATTCCATTCTACAAAGCTAACTTATCTGGAGACTTTGAAGTTCTTACAGATTCATTATCATTAACACCTGGAAAGATTACAGCCGATAACCAAATCGCTGCTGTTCTTCATAGAGGTCGTGCATTTAGTTCAAGAGACTTGGCTGCACTTGCAGTTGGTGGTGGTCCAGATCCAATGGCTGCTATCGCTCAGAAGATGGCTGCTTATGTTAACAACCAAAAGCAGAAGGACTTATTCTCCTGTCTAACCGGTGCATTTGGTTCAATCAATGCAAACGACAGCAACTCTGCTTTGTTTGATTTAACAATTGATTCAGAATCAGGTGATACTCCAACAACATTAAGTCCAAGACACGTTGCAAAGGCACAGGCTTTACTTGGTGATCAGGGTCAGAAGTTGACAAGCGTTGCAATGCATTCAAAAGTCTTTTATGACTTGGTTGAGAGAAATGCAATTGACCGCATTTATGACAACACTGGCGCACCTGACACAGGAGCAACAGGTGGTAGCACTGTAAGAGCATTTGATGGCCCAACTGCTGTTAATACCTTTATGGGGCTTCGGATAATAGTTTCGGACGATATTCCAACAACAGGATCTGGTTCTTCGACTGAATATTCAACATTCTTCTTTACACAGGGAGCAGTTGTTACAGGTGAGCAAGCACCAATCAGAACACAAACAGATAGAGACATTCTTGCTTTAGAAGAAGCAATGGCTGTTGACCTTCACTACATCTACCATCCAGTAGGTTTGAAGTATGCAGTATCTACTGTCAACCCAACTCGTAGCGTATTAGAGACAGTTGCCTCTTGGTCGAAAGTTTACGAGACAAAGAACATCGGTATTGTTCGTGCAACTAACGTTTCAAATCAGGATTAATTATGGCTTCTTTATTTGAAGTAACTGCTGGTTCTTTAGTTGGACCTACAGGCGGTGGCACAGTAACTCAGGCCACAAACAAATCAACTGGTGTAACTCTCAATGCAGAGAGTGGACAAATCACAATGAACAACGCTGCATTAGCTGATGCTGCTGAGGTATCTTTTACAGTTACAAATAGCAAAATCGCTGCAACAGATGTTGTTGTTGTAAACCATGGATCAGCTGGAACCGCTGGTGCTTACATCGTGAGTGCTAATGCAATCGCTGCTGGTTCTTTTGCAATCACAGTTTCTAACGTATCAGGTGGAGCTTTAAGTGAAGCTATCGTTATTAACTTTGTTGCTCTAAAAGGAGCATCTAGTTAAATGGGAATGTACGCTTTTAGGCGTATGAGAGAGAGAAATGAAGCTGCTCAAAAGGCAGCTTCATTGACTCCAACTCTTGAAAAGCCAAAACCAAAACCAAAGCCCAAAAAGGTAAAACTAAATGGCGATAACTCTTGATGCAACTGTTGGCGGTGCAAACGCAAACACCTATATTACTCTTGCTGATGCAAATTCATTTATTGAAGGTTTAGTCCTCAGTGATGACGCTGCTGCATGGGATGGTTCAAGCAACGACAATAAAAATCGTGCTTTGTTTACAGCAGCCCAAAGAATTGATCGTGAAAAGTTCCTGGGGGCTAGGGTAGATGATACGCAGGCATTAGAATGGCCAAGGTCAGGAGTAAGAAAACCTGATACTTATACCAACCTTTATGGCTTATCTTTTCCTAATAGATTAGTTGCTGATTATTACACAGACACTGAAATCCCAGATCGTGTAAAAAATGCACAGGTCATTTTGGCTGTATATCTTAACAACAACAGGAACGGGTTAGAATTAAGTGGCTTAGAGGACTTTGCTGCTGTAAGTATTGGAAATATAAACGTAACTCCTAGATTTTATGGAGCTACTGGTATTGATCGTATTCCACCGATAGTTGATCATTACTTGATGGGTATTAGAATAGGTGGAAGAGCAAACTTA
>VTLG01017342.1_pt1 | contig 15547 bp, 23 predicted proteins | sample 4694571 | NCBI WGS metagenome assembly VTLG01 (sample SAMN12604809, study PRJNA352737) | marine metagenome | biome: ENVO:00000447; feature: ENVO:00000209|ENVO:00000569|ENVO:01000036; material: ENVO:00002151; isolation source: viral sequences binned using virsorter ...
TGTAAAGCCAGCTGTAAAACCAGCTGTAAAGCCAGCTGTAAAACCAGCTGTAAAGCCAGCAGTAAAACCAGCTGTAAAGCCAGCAGTAAAACCAGCTGTAAAGCTAGCTGTAAAGCCAGCTGTAAAACCAGCTGTAAAAACAAAAACACCAAAGCCAATAGAGTTTGCAGACGAAATAGAAGATAAAATAAAACTTTTAAACAAGCAGAAAAGATATATAGAAGTAGTAGGCTGGAAGCAAGGGTTCGTTTATTATCTGCTTAATCTCAAGACTGGGAAGTCATTGGCCCAGACAAAACGACCACCAAACATCCCACGTACTGGCACACCTAGTGAAACATTTACAATTTTAGAGACTGGCCGAAAAAGATATATTCCTAGAAAAATAAAACTGGGTAAAGCTACAGGAACTATCAGAAAATCAGGTATCACATGGCATAGGTCATTAGGAAGGTGAGTACAAGATGAATACATTTCCAGGCGGTGGATGGATCGCCATATCATTAATATTTTTAATAATTATAATCGCAGTATTTGCTCCCAGTAGTACATTATCTTATATCGATTTTTGGGATGACTCGGTGAGTGTTAGTCAGAGAAGCGGTATAAATTTAGTCTCAGGCGATAATATAACAGTATCGGCAGTAGATGACCCAGCAAACAACAGAGTAAATTATAATATAGGTACTAAACCAGGAACAGCAAATCAAATACTCGTAACCGATTCAGGCGGTACATCAACCGAGTTTTCATCCGATATCTCACCAGGATCAGTCACAGTCGATAATCTGATCGTTAACAGCAACTTAATCAATACAGATTCCGACCTTGATTGGTCACTTCAAAACAATGGCAATACAATGCTGACCTTACAAGATAGCGGAAGCGAGGGCAATAATAATATATACGTATCACAAAACAAATTTTCTGGATCAGGCCGAACGCAGTTATCCGCATTTGATGGCCAGGTGGCCGCCAGTTCAGATCAGGTCATATTTACCGCTGATGAATTAATGTCAGCTTCTAATAAATATACAACTGGACTGGTCCAGTTAATAAGCAAACATGATACAGCTGGCAATAAATGGAGTTCATACCTGTTATTCATATCAGGCCGATCTGTAAGCGGATCTAACAGTGTTACTACAGTCACCAGTCAGACAGTTTCTGGCGGATGTCCATTAAGTTTCTCTTTTGACGCGACAACATTTGATTTTATAGCCTCAAATGCTTCGGCTACTAATTGTGATGTCGGTGCTACATTCGTTGGGTTAGGTGCTTGGCAAGATTAAACATACATCATTATGATTGAAAACGAAAAAATACCACCTGTAGAAGAATCATCTAAAACAAAGTTATATACGATATGGATTTTGATGATTCTATTCTTTTTCGTGCCTATGATCGCATATATTATCTGGGTTATTCATTTGATATATAATTCGGTGCTATCATTCTTTTAAATATAAAAAACGCAACACCCGTTATTATAATTGGTCTGGTATTTTTAGCAGTAAGACTGTTTTTAACATTAACACACGATAACTTATTGGGAGTTGATGGCGGTGCTTATATATTATCTGCATTAACTACAATGGGATATAGTAACGAGCAAGGCTTCCCACGCCCCCCGCTTGCACCAGGCTACCTGTTGTCACCATTTATCTATTATTTTGGTTTCGATATAGGTTATAAGGTTTGGTCAGCTATATTCAGTATACCCCCAATTTTTGCAACATATTACTTGTCGCGAATATGGTTACATAAAAAACATTCATTGTTTGTAGCTTTGTTTGTGGGTGTGGATATGTCATTAATGGAAATGATGGTCACAGGATCATTACCGCTATTATCTCTATCACTGTTGATTGTAGTTATTACAGTGACAATAAAAAGCTATAACTTAAACATTTCTAACTGGACTGCGGGAAGTATAATAACAGTTTGTATACCCCTTATTTGTATTACAAATCAGACATCTTTTGCAATCCTTCTCTATACACTCCCTGTATTAATGATAGCTTTATCATCTATTAATTTTGAAAAAACAGAGATCGCCCCATTAATGCCAAAAGATTTACTAATTAGAACACCTGACGGGAAATGGAAGAGACCTAATATTATACAAAAATGCCTCGCTTATGCTTTTGATTGGTTTATTAGAAGAAATAAATATTTTGTCGGTGCAGTAGGAACACCCTTACAACTATTACCGCAAATACTTTTTTTCATATTAGGATTATTGATATCGATGTTTTTTATAAATTATTACATCAATCCAGAGATAAAAGAATTAATTTATCCTGGTAAAACTTTATATTTAGCACCTCTTTGGGATTCTGCGTACTGGTTCAACCTACCAATAGGATTAACTGTAGCGATATTAGGATATAAAAAAACAAAATCAAGGTCATTGAAGGCATTGTGTATATTATTATTAATAATTACAATAATAACCCCGATACTCTCATACAATGAATCTATAATAAATATAACTTATCGATCAAGATATCTACAATGGATGTTGATATATCCCATATTAGCCTACTTGATATTTTATAAGTTATGGCCATTCATTAACAATTTAAAATATACAAACACTTTTACACTGTTTTTTTATCCATTTATAAGAAAAGTAAAATATTTTGCACTGGTTATAATTTTTATGATAGCCGCATATGAATCTGTTGAAACATTCAAAGGCCAGACAAGATACTCCGACCAGATAAGCCCATCAACAATAAAAGCACTCTCGATATCTAATGAAAAAATCATAGCTTCTAATTTTTCGCAAGCTCACTGGCTATCTGCAATATTTAAAATTAAGGCATATCAAAGCCAGAAACCAGAACCAAAAAAAAGAATTCCCCATAGATGGTCTATTACCCCATCATTGAAACATCAAAAAGAAAACACAGCTATTAATTGTTTATATGGAATTATTGAAGGCTGCAACTTACAAGCAGCAAAAAATTATTTAGGTGCTGATTATATTTTGATTAATAATAATGATAGTTTAAGCGACCCACAGCTGAAAGAAAAATTTAACAATTTAAATAATAATATTTGGTTATCAAAGGTTTTCACTGAAAATAACACAACCTTGTATAAAATCAACCTTGACAATTAAAATACTTTAATAGTAAAAATATAGGACTAAATAATCAGCAAAATGAACATGTCCTATAAATTTGAAGATAATATATTCTATTTTGACAGGCCCGTAATTAGTGTAACTAAAACAGGCAAAGTATCACTAACAGAATCCGTAAAGCGGGTACTTTATCCAGCTATCGTAGCCTCTAACTCCAATCGTGAAGAATGTGTTAACTGTAAAACCAAACGATCAGGAAACAATAGACTATCTATTGACCACATCGACAGTAAGAAGCCTTTAGAGTCTGAAAAAAACCACATAATAAATGTTGCCCATTATCAGCTATTATGCGTCAGTTGCAACACAAAAAAACAAAGAAGTTTTGAAAAAATCAAGGATCCTAAAACTATAAATAGTTATACACCTCTCAAGCGCAGTACAATGGGAGTAAGAAAAAATGTTAATGGTATAACACACACACACACACAAGCACAAAACAACAGAACACTAGACTCAAACAAATTAAGTATCCAGCTAAAGAGATCATTTATCAAAGCAGTACTTGAAGTTATAGAGGAAGAAATAAAACTAGACAAAAAGGATCTAATTAATTACGCATTGTCATTATGTTTTCAAAGAAATATTATATTGTCTTATGCTTCAGCTGTGGTGTATTTAGAGCCATTTATCAACACCCCTAAAAAATATGGCGGATTGTTTAAAATGGATGATTCGCAGATTGTAGAGAGGTTATTATAATGAATTATTTTTTCACCCCGTGCTATTACTGTTGTGAAACGGGTGTAATTCACTGCTCATTATGCAAAAAAGAAATAAAAAAAGAACACTCCGCAAAAGAGCATAGGTATAAGAGGTTCTACTGTAAACCTTGCCAGTGGAGAAAATACACAGTCAGGCTGAAGATAGGTAGATTCATTAAACCAGTGAAATATTGTTTTAATGTTTTAAAAAAAATTTACAATCAAATAAATTAAGGGAGTAAAAATGCACTCAATAGAAAATTTACAAAAGAAGCACGAATCAGAACTCTGGCAACTGCAAAAACAAATAAACGAACTTGAAGATAACCAGAGGGAACTAATAAAACAGCTACAGGGATTATCAAAAATATTATTCAAACTTGATTACTGCCATGAAAAAAACTGCAGAGATCATAGTGAAAAAGTTTATCAATTATAAAATGACTGATAACCAATTATACAAAACCATTAAAAATGATAATGTTTCTATAGAATTATATCTGGCCAATGCATTAAAAATACCGAGAGAAAATGAAAGCATTGATTGCGTAGTTACTAGCCCGCCATATTGGGGGTTAAGAGATTATGGCACAGGCAAATGGATCGGGGGTATTAATGATTGTGATCATTTACAAGTCAATAAGGGAATTTGTAAAAAATGTGGGGCTAAAAGAATAGATAAACAGATAGGACTAGAAGAAACACCAGAAGAATATGTTAAAACAATAGTTAATGTGTTTAAAGAAGTATGGCGAGTATTAAAGCCAACTGGTACTGTCTGGTTAAATTTGGGTGATAGTTATTCTAGCGGTAACAGCACAAGCACAACTAATGACACTATGAGGTGTAATTATGATTATGGTGTAACTAGACCAAAACCAAACAAAAATATTAAACCAAAAGATTTAATCGGGATCCCCTGGCGAGTAGCATTTGCATTACAGGCTGATGGTTGGTGTCTACGTTCAGATATTATCTGGCACAAACCGAACCCAATGCCAGAAAGTGTCAAAGACAGACCAACAAGATCACACGAGTATATATTTCTATTAACCAAGTCAGAAAAGTACTATTATGACTCTAGTGCTATTAAAGAAGAAGCAGTTGGTGAAAGATGGTCTAAAAATAAACCAATTAACATGGACAATACCAAAGATAAAAATAATCAGTTTAAAGGTCTAACAAGACCAAGAAAAATGTTATTCAAGTATAGAAATAAAAGGGATGTATGGACCATAAACACTGAAACCTATGCAGAAGCCCATTTTGCAACATTCCCAGAAAAGTTAATTGAACCTTGTATACTAGCTGGGTCCCCACAAGGCGGGATGGTTTTAGATTTATTTGTTGGATCTGGTACAACGATGGTAGCAGCAATAAAAAACCATCGCAACGGAATAGGAATTGATATAAATTCTAAATATTTAGAGATTGCAATTAATAGAATTAATGGGTCTACTCAAAAGTTGTTTTAAATTATGGCTATACAAAGGTAAAATATGAATAATATCGAGTTACTCAACAAGCCTATTATATTATCGCTCTTTAGCGGGAGCGGATCATGGGAAAAACCATATCTTGATTCTGGTAATTATAATGTTATCCCAGTCACATAACCAATTATACAAAACCATTAAAAATGATAATGTTTCTATAGAATTATATCTGGCCAATGCATTAAAAATACCGAGAGAAAATGAAAGCATTGATTGCGTAGTTACTAGCCCGCCATATTGGGGGTTAAGAGATTATGGCACAGGCGAATGGATCGGGGGTATTAATGATTGTGATCATTTACAAGTCAATGACGTAAGAAAGAATGTAAAACAAACAACAAGTGTAGGGACTACGAAATTGGGTTACAAGGGAATTTGTAAAAAATGTGGTGCTAAAAGAATAGATAAACAGATAGGACTGGAAGAAACACCAGAAGAATATGTTAAAACAATGGTTAATGTGTTTAAAGAAGTATGGCGAGTATTAAAGCCAACTGGTACTGTATGGTTGAATTTGGGAGATAGTTATTCTAGTTTCAGGGCTACGGGAACGAGCGATAATGAAAACGTAGGAAGTGCTAAAGTTACTGGAAACCTCAAACCGAAGGACCTTGTGGGTATCCCCTGGCGAGTAGCTTTGGCATTACAAGCGGATGGTTGGTATATACGTTCAGATATTATCTGGCACAAACCGAACCCAATGCCCGAAAGTGTTAAAGACAGACCAACAAGATCACACGAGTATATATTTCTATTAACCAAGTCAGAAAAGTACTATTATGATTATATGGCTATAAGTGAACCTATAAAAGATAGTACGTTAGATCGTTATAAGTACGGATGGAATGGTGATCAAAATAGAGATTATCCATCTGGTGATCAGAATAACCTGTCTGCTTTTTTCGGGTCCAAAAAATCGCAAAAAGCAACAGTTAGAAATAAAAGGGATGTATGGACCATACACACTCAAGCCTATGCAGAAGCCCATTTTGCAACATTCCCAGAAAAGTTAATTGAACCTTGTATATTAGCGGGGTCCCCCAAGGGAGGGATGGTTTTAGATTTATTTGTTGGATCTGGTACAACGATGGTAGCAGCAATAAAAAACCATCGCAACGGAATAGGAATTGATATAAATTCTGAATATTTAGAGATTGCAATTAATAGAATTAATGGGTCTACTCAAAAGTTGTTTTAAATTATGACTATACAAAAGAGAGTATAAATATGAAACTAATCCAGGCAGACTGTCTTCAAGTAATGAAACGTTACAATGACAATTATTTCGATTTAGCTATCGTTGATCCGCCATATGGGATAAATATTAACAAAAAAATGATGGGAAAAAGTAAAACCAAAACCAATCCCGCCTCATTGAGATCCTTTACGCCTAAAGATTGGGATAAATCAATCCCCGAGCCTAAATATTTCGAAGAACTATTTAGAGTCAGCAAAAATCAAATAATATGGGGGGGTAATTATTATCCGTTACCATTAACGAGGGCCTGGTTATTTTGGGATAAAAGCGTACCGATAGGAGTTTCCTTTGGTGATGGTGAGTTGGCATGGACATCATTTGATATACCCCTAAAAAAAATAAATATCCCCTATTCAGGATTTAAGGGAACAGAGCCAGGTGGGAAAATCCACCCAACCCAAAAGCCGATAGCTTTGTATAGATGGATATTAAAAAATTACGCAAAACCATCAGACAAAATCCTCGATACCCATTTGGGCAGTGGAACAAATGCTATAGCCTGTCATTATTTTGGAGTCAAAGAGTTCGTGGGAATAGAAATTGATCAAGAATACTTTAACAATGCAAAAAGAAAAATACTCAAAGATACGCAGCAAATGAAATTATTTAAATTATGACTATACAAAAGATAGTCATTTTGTATAGTGAAATACTAATTTAAGGTCTTAAACAACCAAAAACAAGCCATTTATTACGTTTTTTTTAAAAATACTATACAGAAACACTTGAACTGTATAATATATTATGGTAAAAATAATACATTAATAACAAAATATTAACGAACGGAGTAACAAATGAAACAAGGATATAACTCTGAAGACAGAGAAACGAGTATAGACGAATTCACAGCAAAATATGATCAGGAAGAGGGAATAGCACAACTTAAAAAAGTATATGAAGAAGACGAAGCATATAACTCTGTTTTAGATTCAATGGGGGGCGCCGTTGATGAATCGGGTCTGTTGATGGAATTAGACCTAGAAAACCCAATAGAAAGATCTTTGATTTGGTTGACAAGGAGACTAAATCAACAAGAAAAGCAAATAAAATGTCTGGCCAACATGATTAAAATTAGGGATGATATTTTAGGTATTAAGGATAAAAAATATGGTTACTTAATAAATAATGATAGCCAGGTATGAAAAAGAACAAAAAAAACCAAATCAAAAAAAATAAATGTCTCCATTATTGGATAATTGGTTCTGGGCAAAAATCCATTGCCATTGGTAAATGTAAAAAATGTAAAAATACCAAAAGTTTTATCAATACCTATACCACCGAATTAAATTACTCTTTTCGGTTTTTAAGAAAAGGAGAAACAAGATGAAAAATATCAGTAAGGTATTAAAATATGCCATTTTCGGCGCATTAGCGACTGGAAAAAAGCAAGTCGAAATTAAAAAATTTTATGCAGATTTGAGGTCTCGAGGAATTGATGCTCCTCACCCAAATACTGTTACAAATTATGCCAAACAATATAGAGCCTTAACCCCCGAAGATAAGAAAAAAATTCAAAAATACTCCAAAGAAATTCAAAAAGAACATGGGATCGACGACATCGACGAAATATTTAAAAAAATCAATAAAAATATAAAACTTGATAAGACCTTACAAATATTTTAGATTATGGAATGATTTTAAATAGGAGTATAAAACCATGACAACCCCCACTATAAAAGATATATCACTAGCAAGGGTTAAATCGGGATCAATAGGCCATTTAAACGACCTATCAATTAGAGCATTATTAATATCAATCGAGAAACGCAAGAAGTCACCAAAAACCAAATTCAGGGATAAACTACTGATTATGTTTCTCATTGATAGTTGTATGAGAATTTCAGAAGCATTAAGTATCACATATGGCCATATTCTAAACTATGAACAAGACAGGGGAATCCGAGTACTCGGTAAGGGTGCAAAATTCAGGATTGTAAGTCTCTCAAGAAATTTATTATCCGATTTGGATAAGTACTGTTCAGCCAAAGGCCTGAAGCCAAAAGACAGAATATTCCCATTTACTAGGGATAATGCCTTTAAAATTATAAAGCAAACATTTAAAGAGGCTAAAATCCAAAAACCAGAAGGGGTCGGGTATGTGCATATTTTTAGACATACTGGGTTATTACTACGCCTAGAAAAGAGCCGTCACCCCCAAGCAATAATGAACCAGGCTGGCCATTCATCCTATAATATGATGTTTAAATACTTACGCACACTAGATAGCCGAGAGGGGTTATCAATAATGAACCAGGTTAATATCGATTGGGATAGCTACACCCAAGAGCAATCAACAGCAATCGTAGTAGACTAGATCAAATCATCAACAATATTGCTGCGAAGATTAACTGAATTATCGTAATTCTTATAACCTGGGAAGCTGATATCGATTTGTCTTTGTGCGTCTATCTTTAGTTGTTTGATCAAAGATTCACCTTTTGCACAATACCAGCAATTATAGCCTGTAGAGAATCCGTGAGCGGGTTTACGCACGATACAGGTTTTTAAGTGATTAAGATATGATTGCAACTTATCATAATCCAGAATTGATGTTAATAATCGTAATAGATAATTTTCTTCTCTTGATATATTACCCATTATTGGTTGGACTTCTTCTCATGTTGCATTAATTTTTGTACAGGATTTAAATTATCATTACTGGGGATCCCATAACCATACCCAGAAGGGGTAGCCGCAACAGCTTCTTTTCTAGCCATGCCACCAACACCAATAGACAATGTTAGATTATAAGTAAATATCTGTTCAGTGTCCACATAACCCTGTGTAGAGTTCATATGCGAAAACATCATCCGTGTATGTAGTTGCACCTGTTCAGCTTTAACCCTACCCAATACTGCAGCCTGAAGCAAATGTTTAGGGGATCGTAGTAATTCCTTCCCGATATTAAACATATCACCCTTATTTTGGGATAATAGGGGAGTAAACATATCAAGCTGATTCGCGGACTGATCGGCAGATGGTTGCAATATTTCTGTTGTGGGTACGGGGGGGGATTTTGTATTGAATTTGTCATTATTTTCGTTCATTATTGAGCCTCGCTCTCTGTTAATGCTTTTATTTGATTTTCGATTATTTGATCATCAGTTAATGTCTGCACACCTTGTACAATTTCTGATTCTGTACCAAAATTAGCAGTCCCAAAAAGAAACAGTAGAACTAGACTAGCAATACACATAGTTACCATTAACCCTAGTTCTAATTTTCGCTGTGATGTTTGTTGGGTTTTATAGTACAGCTCGGAATCCCTAGCAGCATTTATTTCATGTAATGTGCTAGCCTTCCAACTTTGGGGGACTGTTTTTTTTATAGTAGAGCCTGAAGGATCTTTTAACTCAATTTCTGTATATCCTTTATCAATATACGTTGGGTGAATAATGGGGTATGTTTTATCTTGTATTTGTGCCAATAATCTTATAGAAGGTTTTGTCGCAAGTTTTCTCCCTAGATATATACCAGGCAACACCCCAAATATAACACCACCAAAAACAGCAACAATAATACGACCAGTAACATCAGCAATTAAGGGTATTAAACACAAAAACAAGACAAAAGTAATGACAGAAATAATTAGAACTGTAGCTATCCGCACTTCCTTTGTATCATTATAAACAAATCGGCCAGCAGTACCGAACCTCGCTAACATATTAGCAGAATCAACAAAAACATCAGTAACATGACGAAAATGTAAGGGGTCTTTACCTGGATAATATAAAAATACTAATTCTTTTGGGGGGTTATTGGTGCGAAGTAATGAAATATGGAGATATATAGTCTTAATCAGCCGAATGAATTTCTTTTTCATTTCAACTCACCAACAACCCATATATATTATAAACTATCCTAGTAAATGGGGCAAAATTAATCTCTAACATTCTGTATTATCCTTATCCTTTTTATTTTTCTTGATAGCCTCTTCTGTATAATAATTCAATATAACCATTACCAAACTTATACCCAAAAATATGCCAATGAACAGGGCTAAAACTGTGATAGGGTCGTGAGTAGTACTTAATAAATCATCCATTTTTTACAGAAACCATTGAGACAAAACCATAAAACCAAGAATGACAGCAGCACCAACTGTCACAGCACTTATTAACATGAATACACTTCTTCTGACATCTTGGTCCTGTTCAGCTTTACCCGCTAAATATACAGCACGCTGTGTAGCCTGTTCGTACCAGCTTTGAAATTGGTTTATCTTTTCGAGGTTGGGTAGTTCTGGTTCTGTAGATAATGGCCAGGCATTGTCACCAAAAGTCACAACTACCTGTGATTTATTTTCTGTGGGGATTGGTGGTGGTATATATGTATCAATATCATCAATAGATATTGTAGGTGTTTTGATGTTTCTATACCATTGGGGATTTTGTTTTAATGAATAATCCATGACATCAACTTTAAATCCTTTTACTTCTAAAAATCTATCCTTCCACTCTTTGAGTATTCCTGTTTTGACAGTGTAATACCCAGAAGGCCAGCACTGGTATACCTTTGTAGCGATTGGGTTTAGTATTGCGTTAAACATAAGTAATGACCTTTTCAGTTTTTGTAAATCCTGGTATATCAACTACATAATTATCATCAGTAATGTTGATTAAATTCTGTTCCCAGTCAATGAATGTAACTTTTGTAAAATCAAAATTATGATCAAACTTTAATTTAATAAGGGTGTTCATCTGTGACCAGCGATAAGCACTTGGCCTGGTCCTTAAATGCTTCCAACTATAAACACTTGTTAACTCCCGCATACCCAGAAGCCGACCTAATTTATACCAAGATAAAGGCCTGGTAGTGTCTCCGAGCCTACGTAGATTGTCTTCAATTTCTTTTTTAGCGGTGGAATATTTCAACTGTGTGAATCTTAATTTATTCCCTTTTGAATACCTACCACGATCCAGTTTATCCCATTTTAGCATGATCATAAGTAATTAACCCTTATAGTATTCTTATTTCTGGCTAACATATACAACAGGATAACATATTGTATTTATGGTGGCCACTATATATAGTGTGGTTTTTGTGGTATATATACTATATTATGCGTTATGCGACATTGATGGCATTATTGTTAGTACCTGTACTGGCATTTATTTTTGTAAATGAAAGTAACACACTTATTACGGGAATTGACACAATACCAGGGTCAGTTAATACGATCGTGCATTTTATCCCATTTTCATTGATTATAGTTAGTGCATTTGGTTTAATAACATTAGTAGCAGCAAGTGTATATGTTTTTATGAAGAAATAGTGTTAGGAAGGAGTAATATATTATGAAAACTGCTATGACAGGTATAATCTTCGGTGTGTTAATTATTGTTGTAGGTTTAGTCCTAGAATCAACAATATTATCACAGGCAGCAACCGCTGGAAGCTCAACCGCAATCGGTTCATTTTCTGGTGCGAAGGATCTCAACGATCTAGTACCGTTGGTGTACAATGCAGCGGTCGTTGTGATCGGTGTCGGTCTCATAGGGATCTCCGCCAAACGAGCATTTAACGGACAAGCTGACTAAATAAAGCAATTAATATATGGGGGTTGACTGGATCAACCCCCATATATAAAAAGGAGTAAATAAAATGTCAATGCAACCCTCAAGAAGATCATTTACAAAAAAACCAACAAGAAGATCATTTACAAAAAAACCAACAACAAAAAAATCACCAGCTGTGGATATGACTCCAGAAAAAGCACAAGATTTACTTCGCACATTTGATGAAAATGAAGATAAAAATTACCATTCTGAAAACGCCAAGTTATTAGCAGATAATTTTGGTACACCAGAACAACAAAAGAAAATGAACGAAATTCTTGATAGGCATCAATTTGGTTATGATATATCATACCCGTCAGTTGATGAAGATTATAACTGGAGAATTAAAAACATTAATCCATTGTATCAAAAACTAGTTGAAGCAAGTAAACCTAAACAATCTAAACCAAAAGCAAGGAGTAAATAAAATGCCAATGCAACCATCAAGAAGATCATTTACAAAAAAACCAACAACAAAAAAATCACCTTTAGGATCAAACAAACTATTAAAAGCTAAACCAAAAGCTCGGCTAGTACCATTTATGGCAGATGGAAAACCAAAAATGGGGAAGAAGTCTTTTACTAAAAAACAACAAATAGAATTAGCAAGTAACTCATATAATGTATATATGAAGGAACTAGGCAAACCCGAAAAAAATATGTTTCATGCACTTACGCAAGAGCTAATAGACAATCCATATTTTGGCGTAGGTAGAGAACATAAACAACTAACAGAAAAACTTACAAAGAAAATGAAAAACGGAACTTATGATGGTAACGAAGCTGAAAAATTAGCTGTTAAATTATTTGATGATACTTCCAAGTGGAGATTTTATGCACTAGGTGACAAACCTAAAAACGAAGATATATCTCCTAAAGTTAAGAAATTAGTTGCTAAATATTGGGCTAGAGATTTTGAGAGTGGCTATGCTGATGGGTCTTTTGACGAAAGTATTGACCCGAATACAGGACTGAAATATGACTAAAAGGAATAAATAAAATGCCATTCAGAAGGACCTTAATAAAAGACTTTACACCATTAACCAGTGTATATTCTGGCTTTGAGTCAGCAAGTTCTATATTTTCAAAACCAGAGGAACAGCAAATAGAATTAACTAATCCTGGTGTTGATATACCCCTAAAAAAATTTGAGTCATCTTGTATCTTATTAATTGGCAGACGAGGTACTGGCAAATCATTAACTATGTCTGCACTCGCTCTCTGGCAGAAACAGCGAATACTCAAAAACAGGCTCAATTTACGTATAGCCTCTAATTATAAATTAACATTTGCAGATGTACTGGACCCATACTTACCCGAATCATTATCAGAAAATCCTGACCTAGCAAAAAACCTGTATATATGTTTAGATGAAATACAAACAATAGCTTCAAACAGGAGATCAATTAGCCGATCAAATCTGGATTTCTCTGTCTTTTTAACTCAAGTACGCAAGAGACAGAATCAATTAATTTGTACAACACAATTCCCGTCGCAATTAGATCGTAATTTACTCATGCAAATTGACCTCTTTTTGTCTTGTGAAAAAATGTACAAAGACAACGGATCCTGGCATATCGTGATTGACGTACACGACTACTGGGGCCAGTGGACTAATCGAACGTGGCGAAAATGGTGGCCGCCTCGACATGAAGAACGAGACGCACAAATAACATTACATTATGTTGATAAATGTTTTGGTATGTACGACACTGAACAATATATCACGCCAACGTGGATGGATGAAGAACAAAGAGACAGGATAAACTATAGCCAGTTTGATAAAATCAGCGAACTGAACCAAAACCCACCAGACCCAGAATATATAGCAATAGACGAGGGTCACAGTAAAGCTATGCGGAAAATAATAGGAAAAACAGAAAATTATGAATCAATGAATGAAGTGTTAAAAGATTTTTCAGAATTAAACGCACCTTTTTTCTTTGAAGATATAACAGAATATATAAAAAAAGCAGAACCAAGAATCACAGAGCAAAAAATAATTGAAAAAATGAAAAATGAAGGATGGCAATTTTCAACAGATGATGTTTCGAATTTAATGGTGGAAAGTCCAAAACTATGAAAAAAACCTTAAATAAAAATTTCTACACAGTCACAATAGATAACCATTTCCAGACAAATTGTTTCAGTACATTTAAACAGGCAATAACCTTTATTAGCAAAAGAAACTCCAAAGTTGCAGAAATATTAATTAAAAATTATGCGATTGAAAAAAAACCTTATAAAATTACATCAGAACTAGGAACGATTTACAGATTTTCACCCCCACCATACCATCAAAAAGAATACCAAGAGACCGAAGACAAGAGAGTATATAAAGAGATGTTTGATAAAATAGGTAATTTAAAAAAAGGAGAAGGGCTTGGATATATGCGAAGAAGTGGCAATCCGAAGCCAAGTACATCATTCTAATTAAAATTGTGGGGGGTGCAATATCAATACTCTATCGTGGGTTATTGTTTTAATATGTATATTCTGGTTAGCAAAATATTGCTTCAATGTTTTAAATGATCAAACATTGGGCATTATATGTATAGGTATGTTTGTTGTATTTTTTGTACAAACATTAATTGCATTGTATACAGACTGGCAGATTGTAACAACAAAAAAAGAGAGCCAACTTGAATAGTGCAACATTAATATCATTGGGTTTAATAATATTATTTGCTTCTGTGCTGGGGGGTGCTGCTGATTTAGCAACCATTCAGGGAGATTCAGGCACGTCAGGTCTGGGAAATGCAAGCCACCTAGACGCAGTGTTCCGCTTTGAGACATTCAAGCTAAAAGAATTGGCGGTATTTGGTTATGATATATCATACCCGTCAGTTAATGCCGATTTTTTCAAAGGACTTGCAGCAATTCTAATGTGGGATTTTAGTTTTCTAGCTGGAACATGGGCAATATTAAGACTGCCCCTTATGGCCTTGACGTTTTCGTTTGGTATTTTATTCCTCGTTACAGTCGCACCCGCAGTTGCTACAGTCATGCGAGCAATTCTCTCGGCCGCTAGTGCGGTTGCTGGTGGTGTGGGTGCTTTAGTTAGGCGGTTAATCGTAGGGTTATGATGAAGAAAATAATACCATTCATAACATTACAGGTTTTGTTTTTAACAATATTAATACTCCCTGTGTTTGCAGATGATCCTGTACAATCACCTTCGGCAATTAATGCAGAAGCCCACGTAATGACCGATTTTATACAGGATAATGATTTAGTTGTAATGATTAGGTATGAATTGCCGCTAAAAAATTGGCAATTTGACCAGGCAACAACGACAAGTGATGGGCAGATAGTAACCTCGCCATATATGCAACGGGCAACCTGTGCGGACAATGATAATGCGGAATTGGTGAGTG
>VTLG01006403.1_pt1 | contig 15544 bp, 14 predicted proteins | sample 4694571 | NCBI WGS metagenome assembly VTLG01 (sample SAMN12604809, study PRJNA352737) | marine metagenome | biome: ENVO:00000447; feature: ENVO:00000209|ENVO:00000569|ENVO:01000036; material: ENVO:00002151; isolation source: viral sequences binned using virsorter ...
TAGAACAGAAGAAGAAGCACCAAAAGATGCAACTAAAAAAACAAGATTAGGTGTAAGGTACAGTGAATTACTAGCCTTTATTATATCGGCTATATAGGAGTAACGAATGGCATTAACAAAAGTAATAGGAGCAGGTGTAGAGGGTTTAACTAATTCAGCAGATGCCAATGCTATAACTATATCAAGTGGAGAAGTTGTAACATTTACACAATCACCAGTTGGTACAGGTATGGATAGATTATTTTCTACCACTACTACAAGTGCTGCGTCTAGTGTTGATATTAGTAATACCTATATCAACAGCACTTATGATACTTATTTGTTTGTTTATAGAGTGACCCCATCAGGAGATGATGTAAATTTAAAATTAAGATTTGCTACAGATGGTTCTACGTTTCAAACTGGTAGCATATATGGTTCTAGTAGATATAATTTTGATGTAGATGATGGAGCAGGTTCTGGAAATGCAAATGATGGTTGGATTTTACATCCCATAAATTGTGGTAATGACACAGGGGAAAATTTAAGTGGTTTCTTTTATTTAGTAAATGCAAATAGCACTACTTATTCATCTAGTGTTCAAGGTTTTTGTAATTGGTTTGATACTAGTGGAAATCACAGAGGTGGTGCATTTACAGGAGCTCAAGTTACTTCAGCACGAGATGGTGTTGTAAATGGCATACAATTTATAATGAGTTCAGGAAATATAGAAAATAGTGAAATCACTGTTTACGGATTGGATAAGAACTAATGACAAATAGAAAAAAATATGTAGATGGTGTTCTTGTTGAGCTTACAGATGAAGAACAAGCATTTAGAGATGCAGAAGAAAAAACATGGGCAGATGGTCAAGCTAACAGAAACATGGCAGAGTTACGCAGACAAAGAAATGAACTATTAGTAGAAACAGATTACATGGCTTTATCAGATGTAACAATGACAGATGCTTGGAAAACTTATCGTCAAGAATTAAGAGACATAACAAAACAAACACCAACTGACATAAGACTTAGCAATATTAAGTTTCCAGAGAAACCAACGGAGTAACGAATGGCATACATAGGAGTCAGTCCATCTAATGGAGTACGTAGAGTTCACACCTACACTGCAACAGCATCGCAGACCACATTCAGTGGTGCAGGTGCAGAGGGTACATCTTTAAGTTACAAAGACAGTAACTTCGTAGATGTGTACCAAAATGGTGTAAAGTTAGGTGATGCAGACTACACTGCAACAAGTGGCACATCAATCGTATTAGGCACAGGAGCAAGTGCAAGTGACCTCGTAGTCATTGTGGTGTTTGATGTGTTCTCAGTAGCAGACACTGTAAGTAAAGCAGATGGTGGTACGTTTGATGGCAATGTTACGATGGCAGGTACATTAACAGGCACAACTGCTACATTTTCTACTGCTGACAATAACCCACAATTAACATTAGTATCCACTGACGCAGATGAAAACGTAGGTCCTGAAATAGATTTATATAGAAACTCAGCTAGTCCTGCTGATGGTGATATATTAGGTAGATTAGTATTTAATGGCGAAAATGACGCAGATGAAAAAATAGATTATGCAAACATTCAATTTAGAATTGCTGATGCAAGTGATGGCACAGAAGATGCAAAACTCCTTATTGTAAAGAAAACAGCAGGAGCAGATGTGTCAGTTATGGCATCGGATGCAACTGAAACAGTATTTAATGATGGTAGTGTAGACCTAGACTTCCGTGTTGAATCAAATAACAATGCCAATATGCTTTTTGTTGATGGTGCAGATGACAGAGTTGGAATAGGAACTTCAACATTTGGTGCAGCTTCACATAAATTAGAGGTTGATGGTGGCTCTGGAGAAACAAGATTAAGAATATCAAGCACTGGAACTGACCAAAGAGAAGCAGGGATAATATTAGCAAACAGTAGTAAGTCATCAGACAACGATGGAATTGTTATAGCACACGGAGGAGCAGTTACTACTTTTGATGACTTAGGTGGTAATGAACTTATGAGGATTTCACAAACTAGTAATCATGCTCAATTACTAATAGGTGTTACTGATACAACTCCGTTTAGTGCAGGTGCTCCGGGTCAAGTTATTGCTTTAAATGATGGAGTGCGATATGGTGCTATATTTGGTTGTGATAACACAGCAAATAGACACGCAGTAGTTTTTGTTAATCCAAATGGAGAAGTTGGAAGTATTAAAACTAATGGTACAGCAACATCATATAATACCTCATCTGACTATAGACTTAAAGAAAATGTAAATTATTCGTTTGATGCAACAGCAAGATTAAAACAACTGAAGCCTTGTAGATTTAATTTTATAGCAGATGCAAATACTACACTAGATGGTTTCTTAGCACACGAGGTATCAGACATTGTACCAGAAGCAATAAGTGGTGAAAAGGATGCTATACACGTTTGGAAAGATGGTGAGGAGTTACCTAGTGGTGTTTCTGTAGGTGATAAGAAAGTTGATGCTAATGGCAAAGACCTTATAAATTCACAAAGCATTGACCAATCTAAGCTAGTGCCATTATTAGTAAAAACATTACAAGAAGCACTTACAAGAATAGATACACTTGAAGCAGAAGTGAAAGCATTGAAAGGGTAACAAATGACAAGAGCAAGTGATACAGCAAGATTATTAGGAGCAGGTGGCACATTTGCAGATGGAGATTTAGCTTTTGCAAGTGGGCATGGAATAAGTTTTGCTAGTACTAGTGATGCTACTGGTATGACTAGTGAGTTGATTGACGATTATGAAGAAGGAGTTTACACTCCTACAGTTGCAGGAGCTACTAGTGGTAGTTACACAGTAGGAGATAGTGCTACAAAATTATCATATGTTAAAATTGGAAGAATGGTACATTTACAAGGTCAAATACATATAACTGGTAAAAGTAGTCCAAGTGGAGTTGTTACTGTTAGTTTACCATTTGCATCAGGCACTAATACAGATTTAAGCGATAGGTCGGTTGGTTCAGTTGTTTTTGATAGTGCTAGTACAGGTAATGGAGTTGCACATAATTCTGGTAATTTTATTAATTTTTATATTTCAACGAATGAGTCTGTTGGTCAATTTAGGTCATCAGAGGAAAACGAAGGTGCTGGAAGTTTAAATCAATCACATCTTGATACAAATGATAGATTTACTATAGGAATAACTTACTCAGCACATTAAATAATTATAGGAGTAGAAAAATGTCATTAACAGAAGAAACAATACAAGATAAAATAGAAGTTGTAGGAGAATATAAATACATACAAGTTCGCACAGCTACAGTAATCAAAAAAGATGGAACAGAAATAAGCAGAAGTTTCTCAAGGCACATTGTGACACCAAACATAAGTGCAGATGATTTAGCTAAAGAAAGCACAGAGGTGCAGGGTATAGCCAATAGTGTGTGGACAGATGAAATTAAAACTGCCTATGCAAAAAAATTAGCTGATAAAGCGAAAGAATTTAGTTAAGAATCATGGAAAGCATTGACCCAATGTTATTCTGGAACATAATCCTGACTATGGTCGTTGTGCCATTCGGTTGGGCATTTAACAAGATGTTCCAAGAAGTAAAACGAATACAGATACTTTTGAACAAGACACGAGAAGAATATGCACGTAAAGATGATGTAAAGGATGATGTGCATGAGTTGATGGATGCACTAAGAAGATTAGAAGATAAGTTAGACAAAGTATTGATGGCAAGTAGATAATGGAAGTAGGCACTCAAGTCGTTGTGTACGGCCCAGATGGCACTCCTTATGGCAACGATATGATCGCAAGGAGAGCAGGTGTTACTAACGCTACCATGACACCACCTCCGGGTGTAACTCCAAAACCACTATATAGACCGATAGACAGTAAATTAGAAGAGTTTCCCATAGCTGACATAGGTTTTAATCAACCTTCACCAGAACCAGAAAGACGGACAATGGCAACAATAACATCAGATGATCAACTTAAACAAGAGATAGGCAAACTTGCAGGTGGACAGCAAGGGGTTATGCCTAAAGTTGAAGCCGTTTTACCTACAGTTAAACAGAATGAATTACAAACAACAACAGGTGCTACAGTTACTGGAGATGTTGTTGCACCAGTTGCACCAACAATAACTCCAATGACTCCTGCAAAACCCACTGGACAAGAGGGCATAGGACAAATAAGTTCTATTGCAACAAACGTACCTCAGATAGGTGAAGCAAAGACTGCACAAATAACTGACCCAAAAGGTGTCATATCTGACGTTCCTCAAGGTGTTGTTAGTCAACAAGCGATAGCTGATCCTGCACAAGCAGAATTAGATCAGAGAGCTACTGTAAAGTTTCAACTTGAAGATTTGTTTAAGTCTCTTGAAACTGGTGAAGATTTACCTGCATGGGCAGCGCCTGCTGTTCGTAAGGTATCATCTGTCATGCAGGCAAGAGGTCTTGGTGCATCAAGCATGGCTTCTGCAGCCATAACTCAAGCGATCATGGAATCAGGTGTTCCGATTGCGGCCCAAGATGCTAACAAATATGCAACCATACAATTACAAAATCTAAATAACGCACAACAAACTGCATTGACCAACGCAGCTACGTTTGCCGCAATGGACAAAGCTAATTTAACTGCACGATTACAATCAGCAGTTACAAATGCACAGTCATTGTTAACTGTAGATACAGCTAATTTAACTGCACAACAAAAATCAAATGAACTCAGTTACAGTGCTTTAACACAAGGTTTGTTTAAAGACTCTGCAGAAGAAAATGCGAGAAGAGAGTTCAATGCAAAAAATGAAACACAAGTTCAAGAATTTTTTGCAGAACTCGGATCACAAGTTGAAACAGCTAATGCAAACAGAACTGCTGCAATTCAACAATTCAATGCAGGTGAAGTTAACGCAATGAATCAGTTTAATTCATCTATGAGAGATGCTCGTGATAAGTTTAACGCTAATATGAAGTTTGCAATCGATCAGTCTAACACACAGTGGAGACGACAGATAAACACAGCAGACACAGCATTACAAAACGAAACAAACAGAATAAATGTTCAAAATCAATATAATCTTACACAATCTGCACTTTCTCAGTTGTGGCAAAAGTACAGAGATAACGCAGCTTGGAACTTTCAAAAGTCAGAATCAGCTTTACAAAGACAGCATGAGATAGGTGTCATGGCTATGGAATTTGCAAATACTAAAGAGTTGTATGATAAAGAGATGAAAGACTCAATAGCTACAGGGGTAGGTAATTGGCTTGGAACGTGGATAAGAGAAGGTTAAAGGAGTTTTAGTATGAGTCTTTGGGATGACTTGACAAGTTGGATAGATCCCACAGTGGATTGGGTTGCAGAAGCAGTAGGCTATGTTGATGATTACTCTGGCACAGGAGAGGATGCTTTTTTTATAACTGCAGGAGAGCAACTTGTTGATGATGTAAAAGATGTAGTTGGATTTGCAAAAAAGGGTTACAAAGTATATAGTGAAGTGTCAGGTTTATATGACAAGCAAACAGGTAAACGAACAGATAAACCTTATTTTACTCAACCTTCATTTAGGAAGCAAGCTAGATCAGTTGGAGATCTGACATCAGGATCTAGAGCATACATGAGGGCGAGTCCAATAACAGGCAGCCCTGTAAATATAGGATACGCTAATCCTGATGTGAGATCGTATTTAACACAATTAGCACAAAGTTCATACAATCAACAAATGAACAACATGTTTTCAAGCTATCTTGTATCGCCAACCAAAACATCAGGACAAAAAACTATAGGCATAGGATCAACCACAGTTAAGGGAACATCAGCTAAAACTAAAACAAAAACAGCTAGATCACAGCGAGGTTTAGGATAATGATGGAAGATATGAATCAAGGCATGCAACCTATGAGAGGTTCAGTCGAAGCAAAGGATGAGTTTGCTGTAGCACCCCCCGGTCACTCTCTCACATTAGATAATACACGATGGGCGTGGGGTAATCCTCCTGTTGATGTAGATCCAGAGATAGTGTTGACTAAAGCTATCAACGCTCTCAAAAAACCGAAAATACGTGATGAGATGACAAAGTTACTTCTTACTGGCGTATCTGTAGAAACTATGGTTGAGGGTTACATACTACAAGGTTTTCACGATGGAAGATTTACACCTGATGTCGGATTACTTATAAAGCCTGCAATAGCCACCGTCATAGCAGGGATGGCAGAAGAAGATAAAATACCTTACCGTATGTTTGAAAACAGAGATGCAGGTGAAGAGGGTAAGATGGATGATAAGACGTTCTTCAAGATGTTAAAGATGAATAATCCACGAATGTTTAGTTTTATAAAAGAAAACATAAATGAATCAATACGTGAAGGAAATGAACCTCTTGAAGAGAACTTTTTAAATGCAGAATTAAAAACGGAAGAAGAAGAATAATGAGCATCGCTTTAGGATTCATAAAAGGTTTAGTTGGTGGTTTCACACAAAACATAGCACAAGAACAACAGGCTCGTGGTGCTGATGATCAACGAGTTGCTGAGTTGGAAAACTTAATATTTCAAGCATCACTTGACCCTAAAAAAAGAGTTCCTAAAGAAGTTGGAAACGCACTAAAACAAGCAAAACAAGATCTTAAAAACAGAGGTTCTATTGACTTGTTTGGCAGAGCAGGCCCTAGACTTCAAATTAATATGGATGAGATTTCGAAAGTAGTGAATGAAGTTGACTCTGATGACGATATAAAGTTTTTAACATTTGGAAATGTTAAGATACCTGTTGCTGGGAAGTATCAAGAAGGAACAGGTGCAAGTTCGTTTATAAATGATGCTAGACTTGCGTTAGATGGAATAACAAATTACTATGTTAACAATCCTGCATTTTTAACTAGGGATAAACAATACTTTAAACAAAATCCTGTTATAGGCAATGCTTTTCAACAATTTTTAACATCGCAAGGAGAAACTTTCGCTTTGGGAAGTGCAAATACTCTTAACCCAAAAGAGGGAGATAAGTACATAGAAGTGCCATCTCCTTTTCATCAACATCAGTTTATAAAAGACAATTTTATGTTAGACATCAACCCTACAGTTAAGGAGTCTAAGATAGCCTACAACAGTGCTATGAAAAAAATAAATGAGTCTAAATTAGGTGAATCTAGTTTTGAACGCACAGTTTTGCTACCATTTTTTGAATCTGAAGATGATAAACGTTTAGTATTTTATCCGTACAGATTTGCTGATAAAACAGTTGTTCCAATATTAGAAAAGATAGCATTACTGAATAGGTTTGATACTATTGGTGAGTATTTGTATGAATACAGAAAAAATGCACAAATAGATTTGCCTTTAGCTACAGATGATCAACGACCTGATCGTGGTGCGATGTTTCCAAAAATAACATTTCAAAAGTTTTTTCCTAGAGTTATGCACGCAGTTGAGTTGTACAAACGAAACGCTTGGAAGAAACCTGAAAATCAAACTGTAGATGATGTTATAAATATTGTAGGGTATATGAATAGCTCTAAGAATTTTGATCAAGCAGATCCTGCAGAAAAAATAAAAGCATTAGCTATGGTTCAAACTATAGATCCTGCAGATTTACTTTCTCAACAATATGCTAAATTTCAAACTTTTGACTTTAAAGACGATGATATTAGTGCTGCAAGAAATGCAGTATTTAAAAGATATACAGATGTAAGCATAGACGACTTTCAAAAAAGATTTAAGGCAAACGAAGAAGTTATACTAAAGCTTGCCAATTTCGTTGAAAACGAACTAGAGGAAGATACAAGTGCAGGTGGTATAGCAAGAGGTGTAAAGAAAATATTAGGGGGTATATCAGCACCTAGTGGTCAATTCCAACAGATATTCAATTTCTTCACTGGTGGTAAGGGTAACATATCAGGGGGTGATTTAAAAAAGGGAACTACTTTTGAAACTTTGAAAGCAATAGTTGAAAAAGTAAAAAGTCAAGGTAATTTAGAAAGTGATTTAACACGTATTCAGGAAAACGAAGCTCTTATGATAGTTTTAGCAGCGAATATGGCAAGAGCATTAGACCCTGCAGGTAGATTATCTAACCAAGATTTTGAAGTTCAATTAACAAGACTAGGTAAAACAGGATTGTTTGGAACTAAGGCAGGAAGTGCTGCAGCTTTACAATCTGTTGTAAAAGAATTTAATTCTGAATATAATAAAATTAAAATGATTGATACTGTTCTTATAAACTCTAGTCGAGGTTTTAACAAAGATCAATTACAACTGTTATCTGCGAATAGACTATTTAACAGCTTCGCAACCACTGCAGAAATTCAAGAGACTATGAGTGGTGAGGGTAGTAAAGTTGAATTTGACGAAACTAAAACTGTTACATCGAATAGACTTGTAGGTCCTAATGGTTTACCAGTAACTCAAAAGATAGATACTAACGGAAAAGAATACTACTTTGAAAATGGTAAACAAATATCCAAAGAGCAAGTAAAACCTGTAGGTCAGACAATTACTAATACAAATGTTCAAGTAAAACCAAACAATCAAGAAGTAAAGCCAAACGATCAAACTCAAATCAATCAAAAACAAACTTTAAAAATTAATATGAAAGATATAACAGGTGGTAACAATGTTGATGGATTTACAATAAAAGGATTAGACTACAAAGTAAAACAATTACCAAACGGTGAATTTATTAGAGTTGATTAAAGGTATGTAAATGGCAGAAGTGCAAACAGAAGTAAAAGATAACAACGAAGAAGAAAAAGTTGTAGAGAATACAGAGAATAAACCCTCTGTTAAAATAGTTAGTCCTGTTGCTGATGATTCAACTATGGACATCGTTGTTAATCCCACAGCAAATTTAGGTGATCCTAAAATAAAAGATATTGTTAAGCAGGATCTAGCTGTACAAGAAGAAGAAGGTAAAATAACTTACGATAAGATTATTTCAGGAGAAGTAAATCAAGTAGGTGGTAAAGAAATAGACTTCATCACAAAAACATTGGCACAAGAAGGACACGTTCCTTCTATAATAAAAATAGAAAAACTTTTAAAAGACACTCCTAAAGAAACTGATGTCAAAATAGGTGGCATCAGAAAGGGAGAAGTCATGTCTTTTACAGGATTGTCTGAAGATCAAGTCACAGATTTAACGAAATACGCAACTGGTAGATTAAGAGTTCTTAACGCTTTACAAAGAGAAAATCCTCAAACTGGTGAAGCTGTTGTTCAAGATAAAAGAATACAACAGTTACTTGTTGATTATTATAGCACTGGTCAATTCTATACGGAGATTGCTAAAAGACTAGCCGAGTCTGGCAGAGGTTTAACTTTAACTCCTGTTCTTGCTAACATGGCATATCATCTCGTAGGTGCTGCCACAGATGCAATAGATTTACCTGACAATGCACAAAAACTTTTTGGATTTACAGTTGAAGATGAGACGTTTGAGGATTCATGGAATAAACGATCTCCTGCAATGGCAGAATTTTATCAACAATACAAAGCATCTATTGAAGAGGGTCTAGGACTATCTGGACTAACAACAGCTTCTGCTATGAATGACGATCTAAAAAAGATTTACATAGATGTTTATGGTCAAAAACAATATGACGATCGATATAAAATAACAAATCCTGTAAACGGTAAAAAGGTAGAGCTTCCTATAATAAGTGAAGAATTAGGTCAAGAGCTTTTAAAAATAGCGTTTGACGAGTTGCCTATAGAACAACGTATAGCCACGATGATATTAGAAAATGTGGGTATAGGTGGTATAATAGCAAAAGCAAGATTGTATAATGGTAAGTTTGATCTTAAAAAAGTTCAAGAATTAAGAAAGAATGATCCAGATGAATACAGTGGTTTGAGCAATATTGAAGTTCTAAGAAAGTTTAATATTAAAAATGCGTCAAATCAATTTACTAAAGCCTATCACAAAACAACAGCCAATATAGGCAGGCGATTTAAAATGGTAGGTGCTGTTGATTCAGCACAACATAATTTAGATAGAGATAATGCCGTTCGTTTGTTAGATAAACAAATAGAGGATGTTCAAATAGAATTAAATAAATCAAAGTTAAGTACATTTAATAAAAATAGACTTCTTAATAAATTAGAAAATTTAGAAACACAAAGAACAAAGTTTGTTTTTCCGTTTCCTCGTAAAACATTTTTTACTGGCGTATTTAAAGATGAATTAGTTATAGGTCTTGGGCAAGCAGCAGGTTACGAGATAAGTAGATTTTACGGTTTCAATACAGATGCAGGTGAAGTCATAGGTGCGTTGTCTACAGCGACAGGAGTTCCACAATTTTTAATTAAAAAATCACTTATAGGCAAATACGCACCTTTAACGTTAGCAAACAACGCAATGGGAGGTGCATTATCAAACTTTGCATCAACTATTGAAATGTTACCTTTTATAAAGAAAGGCACATTCATTGATCGTAGGTTTGAAACTTTAGAAGATGAACTTGGCAGACCCTTAACACCAGAGCAGAAGATAGCTGTAGAAGAAACATCAAGAATTTTAAAAAACTTAGACCCTGCACAAAGAGAAATGATATGGAACTCAATAAATGAATATCAACAAGTAAGAGATAGGATTGTAAATTCTTTTAAAGATCCTGAAAAACAACGAGAAGCTAGAAGATTGTTTCAGTTAAGTTTTGCTCATATAACAGGATTAGCACCACTACAAGCATTACAAGCAAAAGCTTCAGGTAAATTAAGTGCTACAGGTAAAAATCTTAATGAAGCCATAGAGTATCAATTACAAGCAGAAAATACAGTTGCCGCAGCCACAGCCGCAATAAATAATCTTAGAAAAATGATAAAAGATGATTTAAGTGTGGACACTGAAAATAGAGAAGTTCTAACATCATTTGTAGAAAATTTTCAAAAAGCTGCAGACAATTATACTTTGATGGTCAATGAAAATAAAATAGATTATTTATCACAACTTCAATCTTTAAAAAATAATATAATAAAAGATCCAACTAAAAGTTTACCTTCTGATTTAATAACATCTCTTGCAGAAATGGAAATAAAACTAACTGCAGGTGCAGTCGATAATTTAGAGAAAAAACGTGAAATATATATTAACACAACAAAAGATGTTTTCAAACAGTTAAATCTCAGAGGTAAAAACTTACAACTTTTAAGAGGTACACCTGAATATAAATTTCAATTAGGTAAATATATAGAAGAAGTGTATGATGCTCGTGATGAAAGTATTTATCTTCAAAGCAGACTTCTTTACCAAGATATAGATGCTGACGGTGAGCTTGTTGATATATCAGGCGTTGTTGGAAATCTAATAGACAGGCAGGGTAAGTTATCTGCTAAAGAATTAAAACAATTCTTTTCGGCAGAAGGAGATTTTTTTAATAGCAGATCTGGTAGATATCTTAGACGATCCATGAACGCTATGGCAAAAAGAAATCTTAAAAAAGAATTAGGTTTAGAGGATGATGAATTCGGTGTATTACAGGCATATCATTCTAATCCAGAACTTCTAAAAGGTGCTGACGCTGATGACTATTTAGCAGATCCTAGTCCTTTAAACATGGCTTTTTTGTACATGCAAAAGTCAAAAGATAAAGGAGACAAAAATGTATTCTCACCATTCAAAGGCACAGTGTCTGAAGTTGAAGATTTAAGAAGGCACTTTGTAAATTTAAGTTTACGAAGCAAAGAGTCTAACCCTAGTTTAAGTAGAGAGTATGGCGATCTTGGAGAGACAGTCAATTCTGACTTGATGAAAACTGCTAAAGCAAACGAAATACTCAACGCACGTAAAGAATACAAAAGATTAAATTTTGATCCAGTAAGAAAAGGTAGCATAGGTCAAAAATTAAATACAGCTAGAAATAATCAGCCTGCTAAAGAATTTGTTGCAGAAAATGAATACAAGTATCAATACGTAACAGGATTTCAACCAGAAAACTTTCATGATGGATTTGGTAAAAATATTGAAAAACTACTAAAAAAAGATGATCCTGATGCGTTGAGTGCTATAATGAAAGAAAAAAAAGAATTAGTAGAGTTTTGGACTGCAGACTCAACTATTCCAAGAGTATTTGATGTGACTACAGAGTTGGGAAAAGAGAGATTAGCTACCGTGTCACAACTCGTGTCAGCTAGTGTATATCAACATTGGGGAACAGCAAGAGATGCAGTTTTAGAAAAACTACGTAGACAGCAAAGAGCAGGTATAGCTATAGGTCCTGATGAGTACGATTTTACAACTGCTGAAAGAATACAACAGTTACAAAATATATTTACAGTTGAAATAAAAATAGGCCCAAATCCTAACGATATAGAAAAAGTTAAATTAGTGGATTTATCCCAGATAGTCAACGAAGAAAAAGAGTTACTTAATTTACTTGATGTAAGTTCAAAAGCTAGAAAAGAATATAAAGATTTAGTAGATGAATTGAATGACAAGACAAACCTATTAAATGAACGTGCATCAGCAAAATTTAAAATTGAAGATAAAGGAGTTAAGGAACTTGAGAAAGTAGCTAACATAAGAGATTCTGAGCAATTCTATAAGATGTATATAGAACAGGGATCACCTAGTATGATAGCAACTTTAAGAGAAAACTATGTTACCTCTAGAACTTATGACGGAAAAGTTACAGAAGAAGAAGCGTTGAATGAGTTTAAACAAGGCATAGTATATCATGTGACGGAAGGTCTTTTAAAAAGAGCAGGGAAACAAAGATCAGAAAACACGTTGATGGGGTTAGACGGAAAACCTTTTCAACTAACTACTCTTACTCAAGCAGGTCAATTAGCCACAGATCTTACTGATCCTAATACACAAAAAATATTAAGTGTCATTGGGTTTTCAGATGAACATATTCAACATCTTGAAGATTTAGGTAGATTCTTTGAATATGCTCAAGGTTCGAGTTTAGCTAGATATGATATATATGGTGGTGTCAGATCAATATCACCAAATGAATTAATAAGTCGTGCATTTAATTTAGCTAGAGGTATGGTTAGTCCTACATACGTTGCAGGAGAATTTAGTGCAAGAATACTTATATCAAAACAACAAGAACTAATAGCTCTTGCGGCCCAAAGTAAAGAAGCTGCAAGAATATTAAGTGATGTATTACAAAATCCAAAAGCAGTGGTCGCTAACGACATAAACACTCTCGCTGTTCTTTTGAAAGAATTTGCTGCTACAAAATTGTTACAACTTGGAGCTAAAGCACCATCGTATTTACCTGCCAGTGATTTACAAGCTGCTTACTTAGAAAGTCAAGGAGTAGATTTTAGTGCAGTCCTTGATACTGATCGTAAAAAACAACCATTAGAAAAGTTATATGAAGAGGAGAAAAAATCTAATGAAAATGTACAATAACGGACAACGCCCACAAAAGATGTACGGTGGTGGTATGACAATGCCACGAAAACCTATGATGATGGGTGGACTCGCTGAACAGAATAAATCACAACAAACAATGACACCTAAGTCACAAGACGCTATGGGTATGATGACCGACCAAAAGAAATTTGGTATGGGTTACAATCTCGGTGGAGCGATTAAAAAGTTTGAAAATAAAAGTGGTGGTGGTAAACTCACTGGTAAGAAAAAAGAGTTGGCTGCCATGTATGGTAATCCAAACAAAATTACTCGTGGTGATATAATTACTGCGGCCAAGAAAAATAAAAAAACAACTTAGATATAATTACGTGATCCACTCATTATATCATCTCCACACTTCCTAAGATAACGAAGCAGTGATGCAACCTGACTTGTGCCACTGTACATAGGCAAACCAGTATTCAACTCTCGTTCGAGATCGTCAGGTTTGACTGCTTCGTAATTCATCTCAACATTCCCCTCTTTATTTAAATATACTTCCAACAAAAATAATTTTGCTCTAGTTTTTGATTTCATGGCAAGGACTCAACTTATCTATGCGTAGATTGTAGCAATCGGCTTTGAACGTATAGCCGTTATCTAAATCGACATCCCCTTTTCTGTATAGAGTGGCTTCTTTGTAAAAGTTGTGCTTGGATATGCCACCAAGAATCCAAGCCTTTGTTAAATCTGTAAGTATGCGAACAAACACATACGCATCACAATCTTGTTTAGTTCCATGCAACGCTACAGAACAATCATAGTTGGGTAACGGTTTGGTGTTGCAACGTTTAGTCTTAACATCAATACGCATCCCATCCTTAACTAGATCATAATCGTATGTATTTATTTGCTTTGCATTAATACTATCAGCAACAACTAACTCACCTATCGCACCTACAACGTTGCTAGTGCCACCTGTAATACTTCCCTGCAATATGCCCACAGTAGAAGCTTTTTCCCTCGCACGGTTCATATAGTCGTCATTGATCGGTATCTCTATCATTAGCTTGCACTCAAGTCCACGACTTCGCAGGCATCTGCAGTGCATGCTAACTCACGAGATCCACTTGTATTATCTTCCTTTTCATACATAGAGAACTTAGTCCAGTCGAGTGATGTTGGCACACGCCCATTCCATTCGAGATATTCATCTGCATCTATGTCCTGATAAGGAGCTTGTTGATAGGTGTGATCGGAGAACGGCAGGAACGATACCCCTGATGCAATATCAAAGTTATCATACAACCATGCACCCACTTCCATCCACTCTTCTTCCTTTACAGAAATAGTAACGGATGGTTTGTGTTCACACCAGTTAAGTGCATAGAGTTTCCATAACTCTAGTTGCTCTATTGCACTCATCTCTGTTCTAGTGACTGCACCACTAGGAGATTTCATAGGAAACGAAAACACAGTAACACTATCAGGTTTTGTGATATCAGCTTCGTTAGGTATGCCTTCCTCTTTCATAAACTGTGTAAGTGGATCTTTGTTATCGCCACGTACAGTTCTTATATAGAATGGATTGTGTCTAGCGTGTATACCTGACGCTGAATCAGTGAGTTGAGATACTGTACCACTTGGCTTCACACATGTGATAGCCGTGCTTCTTGGTATACCGATAGCATCTGCATATTCTCTGTTTGTGTCAATTGCAACTTGTTTCATTTCTTGTAGCCAAACCTTTGAGTCTGTCATCTTTGACAAGACATTGTGATCCATGATACCAGTTAATGATACACCGAGCAACCTTTCTTCTTCTGTGTTTGTTTTCCAAACTCTACGTAAGTATTTTAAATCTGTAAGAGTAGATTGGAATGTACCCAAGATTGTTGCAACTCTTACCTTTGATCGTAAACTCAATAAGTCATCGCCCTCACGAACTACAACCTCTGATAGATTACAGAACTGATATGGTCTAAGGATAATCTCACTACATGGATTAGTACCCCACATGTGACCAGTCTGTCGTCTACCATTCTTTGCAACTTGTTCATCTGCAGCCTTACGGTTGAACATACCACGTTCACCTGACTTTGACTCATACAAAGCTAACCACTCTCTCATGTAAGTTTCCATAGCAGGCTTGCCTTTGTAAGCCACAGAGTTGTTTGCTAACGCTCTTTGACCGTTTGCGTTCCACCACTCTCCTGCTTTTGCATGAGCCATTTGATCATCGTTCAAGTTAGATAAACTAATTAGTG
>VTLG01000266.1_pt1 | contig 15537 bp, 18 predicted proteins | sample 4694571 | NCBI WGS metagenome assembly VTLG01 (sample SAMN12604809, study PRJNA352737) | marine metagenome | biome: ENVO:00000447; feature: ENVO:00000209|ENVO:00000569|ENVO:01000036; material: ENVO:00002151; isolation source: viral sequences binned using virsorter ...
CGAAAACCAGATTACAGTTTTCGTTTAAATTTGCTGCAACAAGATTGACTGAATCAGAGTCTTGTTGAGCTATAAATGATTGTTGTGGGTCATCTACTACAAATGCTACTGCATCACCAGGTGATGTAGAAGCAGGAAAGTAGGGTCTCCATGTTGGTTTACTTGTAGAGGGATCAGTATAAAAACATCCTCTAAACACGCCACAAAATGCAGTGCTCGCAGTGCCTACTTCAACAGTTCCATCGTTCTTATATGTAACGGGGTCCCCTGTAAAAATAGCTGTGCTTTGATTATCACCGATTGTGTATTGAGTTAAACCACCATTATTTGGATTTTGACCAACTTTTGCAATTGGAATTAAACCAAATGCACTATCAATATTTGCCATATTGTCATCCTTTAATAGTTTTGGAGGTCAAAAATCCTACTAATTAGTCTTTTTTTCCACCAAAGGTTACTCTGCTTTGCCTCTCTTTTGAGATTGGCATGCTTGGATGCTCGTTTTTCATTAGATCATTATCTACTGAGGCCATCTGATCGTCGGTTAAGCGCCTGAAGTAAGCGTCTCTATCTTCTTTGACCTCGATCGGACATCTCATTAATAATAACCCACCAACTCCTATTACACCTTTATATTTACCTTCAGCGATAGACGGTAAGTCTAGTCGATTAGGATACTCACTTAACATAACAAATTCGTAACCCGAACGAAGACGACCCATGATGTTTTTTTCATCTGGCTCACCTCTAAACGATTCACGAACCCATCTGTGATGCCATCCTTCAGGCGGGTCGGGTGCTTCTAAGCTTGACGGAGGAACCCATCCTCTTTTACGAGCAACCTTTTCACGGGTTTCAGCTTTGCGTGAGGTCTTTTTAATTTGTTCAACTTTTGTTTTATCTTCAGTATTCATTTACGCCTCCTTCACGTGTTTTGCGTATTCTTCCAAGGGCACACCAAGTTTTTTTGCGATAGCTACTTGTGAAGGTGTGAGTCTCACAGTGCGGCGGCCTCCTGAGGCCGATGTTCTTGTAGCCGAAGCAACTTTTTGCTTTGGCGGCGTTTTGTCCTCAAATTTATGAGGAAACTCTTTTCTTATACGTTTATCTATTTCTTTATAATACTCTTCTGACCTTGCGTCAAACCCTTCGTTTATTAAATCTTCATGTAAAGCCATAGCCGTATACGTCATAGGTCTATCTGCTCCAAACCATTTATTATCTTGAGCCCATTCTTCAGCTTGTGGATCAGGTTGAGCTGGTGTTTGAGGCTGTGCATTGTTCCACGGCTCTACTGGTTGTGATTCATCCTGTTTAGCTTCAGACTGAGCTAATTTTTGTTTTTGAAGTTTTAATCTTTCTTTAGCAATAGCTAATTTTCCTAAATCTTGTTGTGCTTCAACTTGTTTAGTAGGATCTTGTGATTCAATAGCTTGTTGTAAAGCTTGTTTTGTCAAGGCTTCTTGAGTAACAATCGCTTCTTCATTTTTCTCTATACTTTGACGAGATGTAGCCTGCGAGTGAGACATAATTTTTTTATTTTCTTCTTGAACTTGTTTAGCATAATCAATTGCAGCTTGTTCTCGTCTCTCTGCCTCACGCATTTTCTTTGTGAGTTTATCAATACGTTTTTTTACACCTGCACTGTACTCTTCTAAATCTTCTGTTTTAGTTGTTTCTACTTTTTCTTCTACAACTTCAACATTTTTTTCTTCTTTAATTTCAACTACAGGAGCTTCTTCTTCTGTGGTTGCAACTACATTATCTTTTTTATCTTCTTTTAATGTTACATCTACAGCGTTGCCCGACGTATCAATAGGTACAAGCTTTTCTGAAGATGGTGTTACTGCTTCTGGCATGGTGCCTCCATGTTATAAAATGTTTGCTGGCAAAATATCTCTTGGATCATCAATGACTGCCAGTATTTCATCATCGTTGACTATTCTTAGTTCACCACCGTCTATCTTAATACGAGATCCTGCATATCTTGTAATAAGAACCCAATTACCTTCTTTACACCAAGGTCCATCAGGAAATCTTGTTTCATCTTTATAACAACTCGATCCTTGCTTTAAAACTTTACAAACATTTGTAGCAATTTGAGATTGTTCTACTGTGTCATCAGTAAGATGTAATCCTCCTGAAGTTTTACTTTCTAGTTTTAAAGGATATAATACCATTCTCCAACCAGTAGGGTCTGGTACTTTTTCTAATTCTTTTTTTGTTTTTTCAGGGGTTTTAGTATCCCATACGTGTTTTGGGACAATTAGTTTAGGTTTATTCATCTTCTAGCTCCGTTTTCTTTAGCAGGTCCGTGAGTTCCTGTACTTCTTGTTCTAAGGCATGTAACTTACCTGTTAAATACCTATATTCCTCCCAATCTTTTACACCTTGCAATATAGCTTGTTTTACTTGGTCTTGTCTAGCTATTAATTGTTTTTTATAATATGTAAAAAAATTTTCTATGCGCATTGAGACATCAGCTTAGCGAGACTTTCGCAACGATTTGTTGTCTGCGCATGCCAACGTGAGTCGAGCATCTCGGCGCTTGCCCGAGAATAATTGCGTTCTTCAAGTGCAGAAATCATATTACGAAAATTTCTAACCCCCTGTGTCCCAAGTTGAAATACCATCTCCGTTACTATATTTTTTGCTTCAATATGTAATTCTGGAATATGACCAACTAATTGATCAGCACCCATCTCTGCTTTTGCAAAATCCTTATCAAATAATTTTAATAATTCATCTTTGGTGTATTGTTTACCATTTTCAAATTCATCTTCCTCAGTAATAAGATGGCCGTACCCTATGGTAGCCTTCCCCAGTGAATCTAGATAAGGGGTATCCCTAAATCCTTCATGCTCACGTATTCTTTTTTTTAAAACTTCAGACATACTTTCTCCTTATATAAATATTTTAGTTGTCGGTCTTTTAGATTTTAACATTCTGCCAAAACCTCTTGGTTTGACCTCTATATATCCTCCCTTATTCATTTTTACAATCTTATTTCCGTGTTCTGAAGCCCATTTTTTTGCCATTTCAGGCTTATTTGCATAAAGATATGCTCTTTGTTTTGCAGACCTAAAAGGCATTATTTTTTCTTCTTTTTCTTTTTTTGTTTTACACCAAGTAATCTTGTTGTTAGTTTCTTTTGTTGTCCTAACTTAACGCCCCGTCTCTGCACAGCGCCCAATTCCTCGGTTAATTTGTATTTTTTTCCTTTGGGGCTTTTGTACATAGAATAAACTTTCTTTGTCACAGGATCTACAATTCTTCCAGCTGATTCTGTTTTTCCGTTTTTAGTTCGTTTTTCAATACGTTTTCTTTCGTAAGGACCAATGCCCCTAGCCATTTTATTTTCTACTGTACGTGTTGTAGTAACTTTTTTTTTAACCATTCCCTCTCCTATTTTTTCTTAATTAAGCCCATTGCACCTTTTCCAGCCTTAATGCCGAAGCTAGCTGAGCAGGCGATGTATAAGAGATGTTTATAATAGTCTGGGAGTGACTGCAAGGCTACAAACCCAGCATGAATATGTTCTGTCATTCCTGGAAAAAATACGAGCGTCGCTGGAGCCAAAAGACAAATTAAAATTAGCTCGTCTTTCCACGAGCCTTTCATCTGATCTACAGCTGTTGTTTCCCATTTTACTTTTCCAGCAATCTGATCTTGTTTTAATTTAGTTGCTGCTTTAACTTCTGTAACTTTCAATTCTGCTTTCGCCTTTTTTGTCTCAACGAAGCCACGGACTGTGTCTGCGGCTACGCCGAGTAAGGGTTTTGCTAAGAGTTGCCAGACCATAGTCTAGGCTCCTCCTCCACCGCCAATTTGACTAATGACGATAATAACGATTATGGCTACGATAGCAGCCTTAATCCAATCCTTCATTTTCCAATCCGACCATTCTTTCAAATGTGCCCATAAATCTTTAACTAGATTCATAAAACCTCCTTGGTTAAAGCGTGTTAATCTACTACATGTTCACAGTTTTTGCAATCACATGATTGACAAGAACCACCATTACTGCAGTGACATCCATGTCCGCAATTTTTACATTCCATTAAAAAACACCTTTAAAAGGTACTTTTTTAATTTGCATTTTACTTCTTTGTCCTTTTGGTCCGTCACCTAAATTATCAATTTTAGTAGGTCCTTGAACTCTCATAGCCGCTGTTGAAGGAGCATAAGCTTTATTTACTGTAGGTCCCGCATAAGGATTTAAATCATTAGAGACCGTCATTTTAGCATTAGGATATAATTTGCCGTTAACATATTTTACCATAATATCTCCTAGTAAATCTTTGTTGGTTTACGTTTGCTTTTTTTATCAATACCATAACCACGAGAAAACATCTCAGTGACTAATCCACCGTCTTTGAATCCTCTATTAAGTTCACCTTCTACTCGTCTTTTCTCAGCTCTTCTATTTTTATTACTTTTTTCAGCGTCTATTCGACCCATTTCTTCTAATAAATTTTCTCTTCCAGTATTTGCCATTATAGCCTCCTTTAATGTATTGTTGGTTTCATTAGCTCAACAAAATCAACCGTGTTGGCATTCATAATGTCAGTAGCTTGATCAGGATTTAAATTATTAAAGTACAAAACCCTAGCTACACTCATGAAAGCACCAGCTAAAAGTATACTATCTTCTTCACTTTTGGAAGTATTTTCTGCCAAAACCATTATTTGTTCAAAATAATTTTGTAATTTGTTCTCTGCTTCAGTCATGAGATCAATATTAGACTGATTTTGTACTTTTACAACCCCCAGATTAGTTATCAAAACGTATATTCCTTTGTTCATCTATTTTTACAGGGTCTTTTTTACTTTTTTCTATCTCTTTTTGTTTAGTTAAATTAACATTAGCTCGTAATTGAGCAATATCCTCTTGAGAGTCTATTTTATCTTGATGTTGCTGTGCATCTGCATCTATGCGTTGTTGATCAATACCTATATCAGCCTCATCTTTCTCTATTTTTCGCTGTAAGTCTTGAGCTCTAATATTAATTTCTTGTTGTTTTAAAGCCACTAAAGGATCTTCTCCCTGACCTTCTAAAGATTGTTGTTCTTCAACGAACATTTCTTCAATAAATTCAGTAATTCTTACAGCTATTTGTTTTTCTACTTCTTCTTGAAACTGTCTTTGTAATTCTGGTGGTATTTCTCCTCCATATTGTTGAGCAATTTTTTGAATTTGTTCTGCATTTTGTGCTTCTATTTGTTCTCTCGCTAATAGTGAAATATGTTCCATTACATGAGCTTGTAATAAGGTAGTAACATTAGGATTATTTCTAATTAAAATAGATGACATAAATGTTCTATGAGCATCTATGTGAGCTTGATGATCTTGCCCTCTAAAAGCAGTTAATTTTTTTACCATTAATGCATCTGCATTTTCTAAACCTGGATCTTTTGGCGCAGCTGGTTCAGGAGTTGGTAAAATAGCCTGTATGTCATGCACTCCTAAAGCTTGATACATTCTTTTATATGCTTCATACATATTATGAGATTGAGGATCAGCTTGTGCTAATTGTAATTGTGTTTGTGCCAACGTAACACGTTGTGACATAGAAAAAATATTAGGATCACTTACAGGGATAATATCAATACGATCATCGAAGTCTGCTTGTTTAACACTTGGAACTACATCTTTTCCTACATCGTATGGATAAAAAGGTTCTGTGTAATCTTTAAATACTTTAGCTAATAATTTAAATTCAATTCTTTGTGCATAATGCATTCTTTTATGAATTGCACTCATCACTCGTGTTCCACGTTCCATGATTGCCATTGTTGTTCCAACAGGTGCTCCTGCTCCTCCCGCATCGCTTATTTTTTGATCAGCAATTGTAGCAAAACGTTGTCCTGCCTGCACAACAAAACCTAATAATTGAAACAAAGTTTGAGATGGTTCTTTGTAAGGAAGTGGTAATAATCCTTGTCGCAAATCACCTGACGGTGCATCTACATCCCTAAATTCTCCTGGTTGGAGTGGATTGTCGTCATCTTTAATTCGCAGCCCTCTAGCTTTAAAACCTGCAGGGAGATTGGACAATGTACCCGCATCAATAAGTTGTCTAAGTGCGGATGTAGCTGTTCTTGATAACCCACCGAGCATGTGGATAAGACCAAAGCCATAAAAACCAAGCCCAGGTAAAAATTTATAATGTACAAAGTATTGTTTTTTCTTTTTAAAAACATCATTTTCTTCATAATTACGATAGATAGATAAAATTTTTTGTGATCCTTCATCAATTGTTACGATATAAGGTAATTTAATTCCATCTTCATCTTCAAAACCTGGCAGGTCTAAGTCGCAATGTATTTCTAATAAAGTATAATTATCATTTTTGTAACCATCATCTTCTATACCTTCAATTCGATCTTTTGTTTCTTGAATACGTGATTCATCTTTATAAGGATCTATATCTACATCTCTATACATACCAATAACTTGCATTTTACGAACTTCATTTTCAGTTCGTCTTAAAATATGAGTAACACGTTCTGCGGTCTCTAAATCCGTTGCCATGTAAGGAACGACTAAATCTTCTGATGCAACAAATTTAGATACTGCTCGACCTAAAGTTGTATCAAAATAAACTTTTTTAAATGTAGATCCTGTTAAAGGTAAATAAAATAACATCTGATCTAGTTCAGGATCAAATTCTTCCATAACATGCATAATTTGATAATTCATATAATCTCGTACACGTTGAGATTGTTGTTCTTTTTCTGGATCAGGTGTTCCTAGAATTTCTGTACGAACTGGTCCACCTGCTGGTAATAGTTCTTTGTAAGCCTGTGCTTGAAACTGAGTTACTGATTCTGATAACAAAGGATGTGTTACACCGCTTGATCCTGCAAAGGGCATTGTACGTTCTTCATATTTAAATCCTAAAAGATTTAATCCTTTTCGATATGATTGAAACCATTCGTCTCTTGAACCTTGATCTGATTTATAATCAGCAATTAACTCACTTGAAATAATACCTAAATCATCTTCATCAACAAAATCTGCTAAGTTAGAATCAAAAGAAAGTTCAGGAACATCGGAAGTAGGGTTAACAATAGCTGATCCATCTTCCTGCATTTCAACAGCTTCTACATCCATATCTGGTGTTTCAATATTAACACTTTCCATTTCTAAAGACGGTTCTTCAGCGCCTGTAATTCTTCTGTCTATTGCCATTATGCTACCTCAAATATATCAATATCTTCCACAAGTCCACCTTGAGCTTTATGTGTTATATATGGTTCTAACATTTCTTCGGTAATCTTAATAGCAAAAACTGGTTTCATTGCGCCTTCATCTGGGACTGCAATAGGTTGAATTTGGTAAAGAGGATTAGTTCTTGCAATCTCTAAAGCCCTTTGTTCATCAGATAGAGTTGCTACGGTATTACCATTTTGATCAGTAATTCTATATACATTACGACTGCCCTGTCCTAGTTGTACAGGCATTGTTAGTATTTCAGAATTATTATCCTGTGCTTGTTTTTTAAGAATTTTTTCTAAATCACTGGTATAGTGTTTTTGTTCAGTCATAACACGATATTTTTTTCCTTGTCTGTTTCCTGTATTTCTAAACCCTTCTGCTCTTATTAATTCTTCAGTAGGAGCAAATTCATCTACTCTTTCATATCCAATAATTTCTCCCTTTTTATCTTTAATAGGTTTGTCTGTGTCAGCAACGTAATATTTTTTAGGTGCCATTGCGTCTGGACCCCCATAAAATTCATTCATTCCTACACCTTTCAGTTGAGATGGATACATAGCTCCTGTTTCTTTAAATTTATTTAACATTCTTTCTTTATCTACAAGCCGCTCTTTTGTTGGTGTAGCAGTATTTCCCCTAAATCCTGCTCTTTCTGCTACAATATCTCCTGGCGATACCGCATAGTAATCAGCAGCGTCAGGATCTTTTAAAACAAACTTACGATAAGCTGCTTCATACAAATCTTTTTTAACAACGGCGTCAGCCCATTCTGATCTATTTTTAAAAGGAATATCAGGAAGTAATTTAGCCATAGTGTCTGAATCTATGGTTAAAACTTTCTCTAACATATTATCCATATTATCTTGTAACACTACTCGTAATCTCTCTAATTCTTTAGGATTAATTTCTCTTGTTGCAATATACTTATTAACAATTGAATCAACTTCTTGGTCCATTACTTCTAAAGATTTTCTTAACACATCAACCTCTGCCTCTGTTTTTGTAGTGGGTCTAAACACAGTTTCGTATTCTTCATAAAACTCCATTAACCTTCTATTTAAATCATCATATTCTTGTAAGCTGTCAACAGTCTTTCCTTGATCTTTTAGTCGGCGTAAAGTACCCGCTAAAAATTTTTTACGAGTTGCGGCCGCTTGCATAAGATCGGATTGTATTTCATCAGCAAATGTAACCCGAACAATATCTTCTACATTAGGTGTTTTGGCTGTATCTATTTCTGTAAGAAGATCTCTATTCTTTACAATAAGTTCATCCATCTGATCAACAAGACCAGGACTTACTTCATTTAATTGATCAGCATATTTATTTATAACACTCATTTGATATCCTCGAAAATCACCAGTCCCAAAGTCTTCCATAATTTCATCAATGTCTGCTTGGTTCATTCCTCGTTGACCTGCTAATCTTTGTATTTTATTTTGTGCTTCTGCATAAAGACCTTTCAAACTTCTTTCATTTTTTGACAAGGCTGCTTGTAATCTTTTAGTATTTACTGCTGTTTTTGGTCCTTCAATTTTTTGAGGAAGTTTTCCATAACGGTCCGTGAGCCTCGACCACCCGATCACAAACATATCATCACCTTGACCAAAATCATGATTTGCTATGTTTCCTCCTTCTCCTTCAAGAGATTTTGGATACGCAGCTTCGTCTTTTCCTAACATTTTTTTAGGAATAACTAAAACACGCTCTCTTTGTGTGCCATTAATAAATCCTTCTTTTCTATACCCTTCATACCTAACATCAGGATGACTACTTCTTGTATTAATAAGGTCTTCCCCATATCCTGTAGCATGTACTCTTATTCCTCGTATAGGAGCCGATCTTACAGCGGCTATTAAATCAGATGTAACAATAGGCTGATCATCAGCCATTAATCTTAAAACTTGTGGAATACGATAATCAGTAGCTTCTGATTTACGAATATTTTGTTTATTTAAATAATCAAATACCTCTTGTTTAGAATTAAATTGTTTAGGTGCATTAGATAATGCTCTTTCAATATCAGAATAAAATACTGATGTCATTGGAGTCTTCGTTATAGGAGTGGTACTAACTCCAGTAATAGGTGGTAACTCACCTCTTTGTTCCGTAATTATATCTTCAGGTGTTGGATCAAATATGTCTTCTGTTGCTGTTTGCTCCTGTCTTCTAACTAAAGCTTCATTTTGTTTTTTAGTTGGATTTTTTAAATTAGGTTTCGGTGTAGGAATAGAAGAGACAACATTGTCTGGAGCTTTACCAAACAGTTTAAAAAATGGTAACATAAGATTTGCCACTTGTACTTCTTCAAATCCTTCTTTTTTTGCTTCTTCAAAAATATCTAAATCTTCAACAGATTCAAAACCTGGTTCCATTTGTATCTCTTTTACATCAATATCTTCATCATCATCTGAAAGTATAGACTCACTAAATTGACCACTTGAGCCACCATAAGAAAAATTTTTAACCATATCATCTTGTGCCATAAAACCATCTTCATCACCAGAAAAAATACTTTCATTAACTAATCCCCCATATGCAAAACCCTCTGCTCCTGATGATTCTAATATTTTTATTGCTTCTAATAACTCTTTTCTTTCTGGTAAAGGATCACCTATCTTATCTAATTCATTAATTAAACCTTTTAACTTCGTAGATAGTTTTCTTTTTTTACCTACGGTTACTCCAGCCTGTTGACCTTCCACACCCATAATTTCCATCAGCTCTTGTATTGCTGCTAATTTATTAAAGTCACCTTGTTTACCTGCAAGATTTGCTTGATTCTCTAAACTTTTTTGAACACCTTGATTGTAAGGAGATATATCTAAATATAAAAAATCAGGATTAACACCCTGTCCTATAAACTTTTCAGGATCAAATCCTATTTCTTTTTTAACTCCTTCCCTTTTAGGTAGTTTCATTTTAGTTTTTTCAAAAGTATGCGCTATTTGAACAGAAGCTATATTTTTCCCTGTTTTACTTGTAGACTCAACAGGGAAAATACGTTTTAAAAAAGGTCTTATTAAAGGGCTAACTTTTTTTCTAACATCCTCTATTTGTTTAAATTGATTAAATAATTTTTGAGCAGGATTAGCTAGATCACCTGCATCTCCAATTTTAACTGTATCAAATAAAGTATCTAAGTCAGTTGTAGGTAGTGAATCTCTTAAAAACTCATAAAATTTAAATTTTGGATTTTGTAACAAATCTATTTGACCTGCTTTATCTGTTCTTTTTAAATCTAATATTCTTGGATCAAAAACATCTTCACCTAAAGGTGATAAATCTGTTAAAGGATCATCTAAAGGTGTTATAGGTTCATCGGGAAAAACCTCTTTAAATTTTTTAACAAGCGCAGTTCTATCTGCAGCCTCTTTACCGCCTTCAATAACGCCAAGAGTTTCATCACTGTATTTTAAACCTCCAACTTCTTTACCACTTTTTGCTAAATAATTATTTATTTCAGGTCTTAAGACTTTAATTGTATTAATTACTTTGCTCTTACCACTATCAGACAAAGGTAAAAATTCTTTAGGATATTTTTTCATTAATTTATTATATAAAGTAACGGCAGGCATAACTATTGGAGTATCACTCTGTGCTTGTAATTCTTTTGCAAGGGTTAAAGCATTATCTGCTAAGGAAGTGTTTCGTAGTAATTGTTTTTGAGCATATACTTCATTACCAGCAACATTCGATCTTTTGACTCCATGTTTTTTTATTTCTAATTTTTTCTTTTTTGTTATATATTTTTGTTTTTCTAAACTTTTTGTTTGTATGTTAACAGGAGTTTTGGTTGGTGGGTATCCAGCTTTTGCTCTTTCCTCGTTTACAATTTTTAAAAAAAGATGTTCTTTTTTTGGATCGGCTTTAGAAAAATCTATTTTATTTATTCTTGTTGCAATAGCTTCTTTTACTTCTTTTGTTAGAGGAGCAGATGGTGATTTTAGCTTGGGAGAATCTTTTTGTTTGGTAAGAAATGCTTCTGAGTCATCTAGTAACTCTTCAAATTGATCTTTATCTAACTCGTCGACGTTTTTATGTCGGAACATAAGACTATTAAATTCTAATTCATTAGGACTAGGTTCCTTAGTTTGTTTTGCTACTTGTTTCTTTTTTCTAGGTGGTACGGCTGCACTTACACTTAATTTTTCATATTCTTCATCTGTTAATTCATCTATACTTTTACCAACCATAGCATCTTCTGCTAATTCAGGATTATTTTTCATCATGGTAAAAGCTTCTTCTGGTGATTTATTTACAGTTTTTGTTAACCATCTATATAAAGTTTTAGCTGCTGCGGTTCCTCCTACTCCTAGCGTACCTGCATCAAAACCTACGAGAGCTAACTCTGCTAATTGAAAAGGAGAAATAGAACGCCCCGCTTCCATTGTGCGGAAAGTTTGACCTGGTCCTTCGCCTATAAGAAATTCTAATCCTAATGACCCTAATGCTGCTGTCGGAGAGTATGCTGCTATGCTTATTTTTTCGCCCTTACCTACAGGAATAATAGGTTTATTTAAAAATTGAGGTATATCAAATCCTACAAAATCCGTTATTTCTGATAATGTTCGATAAGCAGGAGCCAGACTTACAGAAGTTTCTGCTTTTTGCTCTGGTGTTCTAAAAATACCTATTCCTGTAGGATCTCCTAAATCAATAGTTTTAGGATACCCTGTAATATCTTTTTCTGCTCCCTCTCGTATAATATATCTTGCTGCATCGCCAAGTGGATCGGCAATATCAGGAATAGTTTCTGGTTCTAAATTAATATCTAAAACTCCTGTATCTGTTCGTTGAACGCCAGGTGTAGGTAAAGTTTTAACTAAATCCTCTTCTTCAAAAATATCTATATAATCATCAACCATTAGTAATACTCCTGCATACCCACCAGAAATCCTGGATCTTCTTTATAATCGGATTCCAATTGAATAAAATTTCCTTGACGAAAACGCAGTAATGCTTGCGTTGTCGAATCAACTAAATCATCATGTTCACCATAAGGGAAAGCAGCACATTCTTCAATAACTTCTTCTGCCCAGCGATCATCCGTTGCCCAAACTTGCCCCGCTTCAAAAAGAGGAGCGACCGAGTTTACACGAACGTGTTTATCATTGCCTTTACTAGGCGTATAAGTAACGACAGGAATTCCTACTTGACGTAGCTCGTGGGTTAAAGGCATACCAGATGCTTTTGCTTCTATCAAGATTGTTTCGGGTTCCCAGTATGTATATTCTTCTAAAGCTATTTCTTTAAGCTCAGGAAAATCCCAACGGCCTTTTCGCATTGATAAAAGTATAATGTGCGGTGGTCCGTGTTCCACGGGTTTAAATACACCCCACGTTGTTATTGCACTAAAGTCCGCTGTTTCTTTTTTACTGAATGCTGTGTCATAGCTCTGTATAACATGCATTAAATTAGGTATATTTTCATTACCCCATATCTGCCACCATTCTCTTTTAATGATAGATCCTTCCTCTGATGTTGGTGCTTGTTGCCATTGTGCTTGCCATTTTTGTTCTGACAGCGATGCCTTAACGCCTTCTAATTCATTTAATTTCCAATATTCAGGCCACATAGGTTTATCGTTCAATACGGCTGGAAACTCAACCACGTCCCACTGATCAGCTTTTGTTTCAGCTTGAGCTGCTAATAACTTGCCTGTAAGATCTTTAGTAGACCATCTTGTCATCACAATAACAATTGCACCGCCTGGTTGTAGACGTTGTCTTGGACCAGAGGTGTACCATTCATAGGCATTGTCCATTGCTGTTTGACTTAAAGCATCTTGCTCTGAGTGAGGATCATCAATAATAAGCAAGTCAGCACCACGCCCAGTAATAGCGCCACCCACACCAGCAGCAAAATACTCTCCACCTTTGTTAGTTGTAAAACGCCCCGCAGCCTTTGAGTCTTGAGATAAGCTGACATTCGGGAAAACATCTTTAAATTCTTGTTGTTCAAATAAGTTCCTCACTTTCCTACCAAAGTTATACGATAATTCTGCCGTGTGTGTCGTCTGAATTATTTTTAATTTTGGATTTTTACCCATCATCCACGCAGGAAACAAGTTAGATGCAAACTCTGATTTAGTATGTCTAGGTGGCATATTAACAATTAGTCGTTTTATCTTTCCACGTGAAACGTCCTCTAATTTTTGTGCAAAAATTTTATGATGATTACCTCCTACAAAGTCTGGCCAAACTTTTCTTACAAAAGTTAAGAAGGAGGAACGGGACTCCTCCGACACTTTTAGTTGTAAATTTCTTAATTCATATTTTAATAAATCAGTTGGGATTTTATTTATTTTCATAAAAAAGTTATATCATAGTCTGTGTATGTGTAAAACTCAACCTTTAGGTTAACTTCAAAAGAGCCCCGCCTAAATATGCGGGGGTGGGGGTAACGAAAACACCAAATCTAGTATGTTGAGGTTTGTAAGTACCTAAGGGTAGTAGTAATAGATTACGCAACTAGGAATGGGCATCACCAGTTAGAAAGAGTAAAAATACCAGCGTGGTGATGTCAAGCATAAAAAAAGGGCGGATAAACCGCCCTTTTGCCAGTCCTTAAGGAATTTTTTATCGTCGTGGTAAATGCTGAGCCAATCGTTGCATTACTTTTTGACCCCAATCACGAACATAAGCAGGACAATTAGGGTCAAGAATAACACTCTCAACCTCAGCCTCTAAAACTTTGTACAAAGCTTTCCAATTAATATTATCAGTATGCTGACTTTCAATAGGTTGGTCATTTGGTACTGCAATACTTGTATCATTGCGAGGTACTAAACCAAACCTTTGTTCAACTGCTGATAATCTTCTTGATAAGTCATTATCATTATCTGGCATTTTGATTTCTCCTTTCTAATTACTTCTTACTCCCATTTCTTTTTATAGTCAAATTCTTTTTTATTTTTTTTTCTTTTTATTTTTGCTACCAACTCCACAACAGTCCCCCCTGAACTCCTGTATTACTACTCTCCACTTGCACAGGGTTAGGGGGAATGGGTAATGGAAATGGAAACAGGAGATCCTGTAGCTCCTGCGACTCCTGTCCTGTATTACTTACTACTTAGTCAAGGGTTAGGTGGAATGGGTAATGGAAATGGAGAAAGGCGACCGAAGTCGCCTTTCTAAATAAGATTTAATTAAACAGCTAAATCGAAGTCAGCTACTTCTTTAATTGAGTATTTTGTTTTGTCAGTTTCAACCCTGTTTTTTTCAAGTGGCATTGCTTGAATTTGTTGATACTGTGTAGGTACTTTGCATTTATGATACTCAAGTTCGCCAAGTTTCTCCTTAAGGAGTTTCGTATCAATCTTTGCAGATAGTTTTTGCGATACATGAAGTTGGTAATCCTTTCCGTGTAAAAGGTTTGCATTTTCACCGATACCCATATCAATGATAAGGTTACGATTAACTTTAATAAAGTCGTCTATTACTTTCTTCATCATTAAAGCACGACCATAACTATCTATGATTTGAAGCTTAGCTTTTTTACTCATTCTAGCTTTGCTTAAGTGAGCCTTTTCTAAGACTTCTAATATATTAACTGATTTTGACATATAGTTTATCCTTTCTGTACTTTCTGTTAATACTTATAATATAGTCCCATTTTATTATAAGTCAATAGTCTTTTTATTTTTTTTTTTGGATCAAAAATTGTCAGCTCTGCGTGCGGGAATCACACTTCTTATACTGCACTTGGGTAAGGGTCATGACCAATGGAATGGAGAATGCAGACCTCACACAAGCCAAAGCCCCATCAAGAGCAGAGCAGCACCAGCTACTGGATGGTGAATCATCACCAGGCCTGACACGCACAACCAGATGGACATCATGAATGCGCCACCTGTCCAGGCGCAGTATGTAGAATCATCTCCTGCATCTTCGGCCACGCAGGATGCTCTGCTGGCACGTTCACCTTCGCACCGTCAAACCAATCCATATACCAGTACTCCAGGCGGTGGATGGAGTCATCACGATTAACAAATGCCCTGAGCTCATCGCTGGGCCCGCCCCAACTGAACTGCCAGCGCCAGTATCCCTCTGGCTGTTTCTCGAATGTATGCGGAGCTACATAATCAAAGCTAAGCCCTTCGAAATCTTCCTTAGTCAGGTCTTTCTGTCTGTCTTTCCATTTACTAGAAACCAAACTTTTGCAGTCATCTCTTTCCTGCCAATCCATAATTTTTCCGTAGTCTGTAATTGTTTGTACTTTATCAGTCATGTTGTTCCTTTCTATAATGTAGGTAAGGGTAATGGCTCTTGGCCAACCAGAGCGAAACCCTCACCTCGCTGTAACCGTCATCTG
>VTLG01008993.1_pt1 | contig 15534 bp, 11 predicted proteins | sample 4694571 | NCBI WGS metagenome assembly VTLG01 (sample SAMN12604809, study PRJNA352737) | marine metagenome | biome: ENVO:00000447; feature: ENVO:00000209|ENVO:00000569|ENVO:01000036; material: ENVO:00002151; isolation source: viral sequences binned using virsorter ...
TGGGGGAATTTTTTGATTTCGTATATACGTATACCCCTTCACATTTTTTTACCAAAAATAAAAGGTATTAGTTTGGAGAAGGTAGTCTGGAGATAGCTAACTTAAAACTTACTTAAACCCCCACATTTAACATGTTGTTAAGTAACTCTTATGCCTAATACTAAGTATACTTAAAGTTATACTCTATAACTATTTTAAAATAACTTACTCCTAACTTCTTTATTACTTATATTAAATTAGGTTTACTTATCTTACAATCATAATTACTGATTTCTATATAAGTAATGGTTTTTTGACCCCCCTATAATCCCCCCTTTATCATATATGTAACAGAATTAATTTCCCTTTGTTTTTTGTATTTTCTTGAGTTCCTTTTTGATAACTGGGAGAAGGATACTATCAAAGGCTCTTACGAGGGCTTCTTCTTTGTTTTCGTCATCTAGGAGGTAACTAAGACCTGAGAGTGCTAGAGAGGCATGATAGGCTTCGTGGAGGATTGTATCGAGCCTTTCCTGTGTACTTAGGTTCTCCCTTACTGTAATGATCTTTTTGTCTACGTCGAGGGTTCCAAAGTCTTCTAGATTTTTCTGATAAACGATTTTGTACTTTTGACCACCTATGGTTATTTGTCTTGGTTTATAGGATATGCTCATCTGCCCATTGTTTAACGCCAAGAGCTATGGCTTGGCTTAGAGTTGACTCCTGATCTGCGAACATTATCCAGTCCTGCCAGTTACTTCCAAAAAAGGGTTCAGTGATAATGCAAGGCATTGTAGGAAGTCTAAGAAAGGTTGCTCCTCGTGATCCCTTGCCAATACCTTTAACTCCTCTGTTTTTTGCTAGGGGAAAATATCTTCTACAACCCTGTAGGACATACTCTGCAAGGCTTAGTCCTATCCTAGATGTATGCCAGTGTAACATTTCCATTCCGTTTGCTTTGTCGCTTGCAGCAGCGTTGAAGTGAAGTTCTATGGCTATTGAAGCCTTTTGTTGTTTTAGATGTTTTGCAAGCCAATTCATCGAAGACACATAAGATCCGTAGGTTCCTCCGTAGTCATCTACAACAAAAGAAGCAATTCCGTACTCCTGTAGATCTGACTTGAGGTATTCAGCAACCTTTTTGTTATATGTCCACTCGTTGATGCCTCCGCAACTGACTGCCCCTGTGTCTCCCTTTCTACTATGTCCAACACAAATACCAACATTAAGGTCTTCTCTGGGGATATTGTTTGTTGGGAAGGGAATTGTTTTTGGTTTTTCCTTTAGCTTCTCAAGTTCGTTAATATGTTCTATTGCACTGCTAATGTGTTCCTGTGCTTTAAACAGGTTTTCTTTAATGTCCTTCATATTTCCTCTACAAATCGTCGTTAGTTAAAAATGGTATCATGTGAGCAAGAAGTAATTCTAAGCCCACCTCGTTGATCCTAGAGCCAGTTAGGGCTATTTCTGTGATTCTTCTTATTACCAAAGTAGCTGTCAGCCATCTTTTGTAGTTCTTGGTTAAGTAAATCTTCTTGTCTGTCTGCTATCTTTCTTTCTGCATCTTGAGACATTTGTTCTGCCCAATAAGCAACAGCGATAGCAAGAGCATCAAGTCTGTCATCGTGGGTGATTGCTCCCCTGTCTCTAGTGATTCTGGAAAGCTGATACATGAGTTGGTATTTGAGTTGTGATTCAAGTGGGTAGTTCTGAGCCGAGCTAAAGTCATTTCTAATTACATCAGGAGAGACTACAAGTTTGTGCTGACTCATAACTGGTTCAAGTGTGTCGATAATTCTTTTTTCTTTTTGTATGCTGTGGCGAACTTCTTCTATTGTGCATGGATGAACTTTACCAAGAAAAGGTTTAAACAGTTCACTAAACATGCCATCTCCAAAGTTACTTTCAACTATGATGTAGTTGACCTTGTGTTTCTTTGCTTTCATCGCAAGGATCTTCAGAACATCTTCACCATAACCACCTTGCATACCACCTGCGTCGGGAACGTATAGATAACCATTGAGCATTTTGACAATGGCCCAAGAAGTTTCGTCTCGTCCTCTTCCTGATGGGTCTATAGACATTACCGATCCTGTGTATTCGATCATGTCTCCAACTTGCTTCATCGGTCTGTAGAACCTGTCACCAGTGAAGCCAACATTAGGGACATCGCCTCCCCAGATGAGGTCTGGACTTTGCGCCCATACTACTTTCTCTGGTGCTAACTCATCATCGATGTCCATTACAAGTAAGTCGTTTATCTTTAGCGGATAGCGATCAACATCAGACAGCCTACTGTCCAACATAAACTGCATTGCAAAACCTGCTTTGCCGTAGCTTACTTCTCGCTCCATTAAGTCCAGTTCACTAAACCTAAGTGGCTCAGTAGACTTACCTTCTTTTTCTTTCGACACGCAGAGTGGACTCACCCTTCCGAAGTATGTTTTTTCATTCTTTTCGGGAGTAATATATTTGCAAGTCCAGATACTCGCAGTGTAGTCTCTCTCAAGTAGTTTATTGTAGAGGGAGTCTTCGCACTGTGGAGTTCCTAGAAAGACGATTTTGGAGTCCTTGTCAGGTTTGAGTATCGATTCAAACTCCTTTACCTGCTCACCCAATTTGTCTCTCATGCCCTGTGTTGCCGAGTTGTTGGGAACTTCTACGTCATCCGCAACAATGATGTCAGCCCTGCTACCTGTAAGTTGGGAGGATATGCCTAGTGACTTAACACTCGGAGCATGACTTGCAGGAGCAAGACCAACATCAAAACTTATCTTTGAAAATCTTTGTGTAGCTGAAGGGATAAGGGGTTTAAGTATTGGCATTTCGTGGATGAGTCTCAGAGTAAAGGTACTGAAGTCATCCGCTCTTGTTTTACTTGCAGAGCAGACAAGAATGTTTTTTGAAGGGTCTAGAAGTAGTTGATGGACAACGTATGCTGAACATATCCAGGACTTACCAACACCTCGAAAGCCTTGGATGACTGCTCGTCTTGATCCGTTTTGCATCCAGTCTGCAATTTCATATTGGATGTCTGTGGGGTCTGGTAGATTAAGATGCTTCCAAGCGAGGTATAAAAAATTCCTAAAGTCTTTTAGTTCTTCGGGAATAGGTTCTTGAGAAGACATGTATGTGTTAGCCGTTAGCTACTTCTCCTTCATTCTCTTCTTCGTCTTTAAAAGGAAGAATGCTAACAAGGTCTTGCATTTGGTTGTCGTGTTTGATTGAGGAATGAACGCCATTGTCTTTTAGATATTGTCTGATGCAGTTCACAAGGGAAGGCGTAGCTTCTCCTGATTGCACTTGATTTATCATCCAATCAACTGTGATGTTCTTGAGGAAGTCGTCTTTTTCCTCAGTAGTCATGTTACTAATATCCATATAGTTACTTATTCTTTTTACGTATTTCTGATACTATCTTTAAGATCATGTAAATGAGAGTAGCAGCACCTACTAGTACAGCTAATATCTCGTTTACGTCGTTAAGTGTTATGTTGGCGAGAAGTCCTAAAACACCTACTGTGGGAGTCGTAAATTGATTGTTCATTTCTATTATGAAGTTATATAAGTTCCACTAAAGAAAACTTCTGAAGATGTTCCATCTAAATAGCTATAATAAAGAGGTAAGTAGCCGTCATTTTGAGAGTCTCCATAAAATTCTATTTTACTTGATGTAGAAACAAAACAATTTCCATATCGGCTATCTGCATCCACATTCCTCCACATAGCTGTACCTGCAACCATTCCGATAGCAGGAGCATAAGGCAACCCTGTTAGTTTAAGTTGCGAAGCTGTAGTAGTATCACTAAAGTTGTTTGCGTGTCCTGTAAAATGAACAAGCCTTCCTATCTTTGTAAAGGTGACAAGCGATGATGTTGAGCTTAGTGTTCCATTTTCAACTCCAACAGTCCAAGTTCCCTCTCTATAAAAATGATTAGCGTGTGTGCCTGATGGTATTTGAACTGTTCCTGTTGTTGTTAAATTATTAAGACTTAGGTTTGTGTTTGAAGGAAGACTTACTACCCCTGTAGCAGTCAGATTTGTTAGTGTTGTTGTTCCGCTAGCCGTTAAAGTTCCGCTAGCCGTTAAGTCAGTAACGCTAGTAGTTCCTTGTAAGGTTAAGTTGTTGGTACTCGTGGTCCCAATAGCTGCTGCATCTTCCGATACTTCTTGAGCAACAAACAGTCCTTGCTTGTAAGCTGTGTCGAGATCCCTCTCGGTTAGCCTTGCACCATCTACAAAGTCTACTAAAGCATCTGAAGTTGTTTGCCTGTAAATCCTAACTTTACTTATTGAACTAATAGTAGAGGGAACTTGTGATAGTGTTACTGTTTTAGCCGTCGCATCTCTTGAGATAATAGTAAGTTGCTGCTTGCTGCCATCCGATTTTATTGCAAAAGCTTTTATGTCGTTTGCGTTTAAAACGTCTATTAGACTGTAGCTAAATACAGCTTGTTGTAGTTCGTTAATATTTGTTCCCGAATTTGAATATTCCACGTATGAATTCGCCATAAATTTTGATTGTTTGTTTTTATAATTTTATTTAATTTTTAATTTTAAAGGTGTTACTTCTCTTATTGTTTCGTCTCCTAGTAATATTGATTCTTGTTGTGTCCTAAGTACTTCCAGTAAGCTTTCTTCGTTTTCGTTTATAAAAGAATCCAAGAAATCTTCGTTTTCGTTTACAAGTTCTTCCGTAACAACATCCCAATACATTCTTATTAAAGCTTCAAGTTCGTGTAGAGCTTCGTTTGTTTCCTTTCCTCTTTCTCCCATAACAGTGCTTCCACCTTTTTCTTCTCCTCCAAATTTACTTAACCAATTTCTAGAGTTTATCAGATCATTTACATCTCTTTCTATGTTTGTTTCTTTTAGTCTTTGAGCAAACTCATAATATAATGTACGTCCTTCTTCATTTCTGAAGTCTTTCATTTTAATGTCATAAGTAAGAGTATCTTTGATTTCATTTGGAAGAATATTTAAAACATCTGCTGCTGCTACTGTATCAAAAGTAGTAATTATTGCAGGTGTATCGGGTGTAAATCTAAGAGTGCTTTGTAAGGGGTTCTGACTAGATATTAAATCTTTACCAAAAATATTTACTTTATTGTTTTGTGGAAATACACCAAAAGCACTATATAAAAATCTATCATTAAAGGTTCCTCCTTTTAGGTCAGCAACTTTTTGTTCTCCTGTAAATATTTTAGTAATTTTTCTAGCTTGTGCAGGAACCATTGAGTAGGAAGCGATAAGATCAGCAGACGCTCTTTTAAAAGAACCTTCAGTACTTTTATCAAGTTTTTGTGGTATTAAATCAGAAAGCTGTTTTATTCCTTGGTTGAAGGGCAGTTCATCTACAAAGGTTCTTATAGAAGATAACATAACAGAAGGAAAATCTTGTTCGCTGTTTAGTAAGTTTTTTTCTTTAAGTTTAAACCAATAACTAATATCAGCAGCAAATGCAGCAGGTAAGCTAAAAGGAATCATTGCTTGGTAAGGGACACCTGCTGCCCTGTAGGAGTTTATGCCTCTCTTTTTAAAGGTGTCTCTTTGTGAAGGAGTAAGATATCCCAAACCTCCAGTGAATAAAGGGTTTCCATCTTTATCTTCTAACAAAGCTCCACTGGCTCCCATTGCCATTAACGAAGCTCCAATTACTGAGTCAGCTAATAGTTCTTCATTATATTCTGTTCTTCTAGTTCTAAGTCTTTCAATTCTTTCTAGTATTTCTGCTTCTTCATCTGCAATCTCTTCCAAATATTTTTGTCTTGTTTTATTAGGATTGTCTTGTGGAATAAAATCTTTCTTTTGTTTTTCTAGATCTTTTAAATTACTCTTGAGTTTATTAATTCTTCTTGCATAAGGATTTAAGTACTTTCCTCTTACAAATGCAGGAAGTCCTGTACCAAGTGCAGTCATTCTTGCTCCTCTGTACACCCCTCTAACAACTACATCCATAAAAGGGAAAAGTGCTCTTACAACAAAGTTAGTTTCTGGGTTGTTGCCTAGACCTTTTCTAAAAGATTCCAAAGCACGATTTACTAAGGCGATATGTACATCATCAACATTGTCTTTAGAAGCTGCATAGAACATTTCTTCTCTTGCAAAGTTTATTTCAGTAAGCATCTCCTCTGTTTCCTGTATGACGTTTATACCATCTCCGTTCTTCTTCCATACAGTATCAAGGATTTCTTTTTCTCTGTCTTTTATGGATACTTTAGGATCGCTACTGTTTTCTAAAATAGCCTGAGTTCTAGCTTTTGAAGCAACTCTAACTTTTGTAAGTTGTCTTCTAAAGACTTCATCAACTCCTATGATGCCTCTTAGGCCCAAGCTCATAACATTCCAGATGCTTCCAAGAACAAAATGTTTATCTACAAACTTCAAAAGATTTTCCTGTGCCTTTGCTCTTCTTTCTGCGGATACTCTTTGCTGTTTAATAGTTCTTGAAATACCTTTCTCCATCGAGAACTTTGAGTCACTATCGATAAACTTTGAGTCTTTACCAGGATCTGTTACTGATTGAAGCCTTTTGGCTGATAGATACCCTGCTTTAAGTGCCTCTGGCAGTCCAGAAAACATCTGAAAGGTAGAAGAAATATTTCCAAGATATAATTTACCTGTTAAGCCTATACCTCTTTTTTGCCATAAATTAGAAACAATGTTTGTATGTGCTTTTACAAATGTCTTTGTTAACCCATAAGCTCCAGAGGGGATTCCTGCTACAACGGAACTTACCTGATCTATCAAAGAAGCTTGTCGCATTGTTGTGACTGTGTTAAGTCCTCTTCTAAACTTAAAACCAAAACTGTTTTCAATCGACTGATAAAAATATTTTTCTAGGCTGTTATAAAATTCAGCATCGATATCTTTAGCCTTTCGGTCTTCCATTCCCTTATATATTTTTCTAAGGTTTCTTTTTGCTGTATTTATTTTTGTCTGTATCTTTTTTACTTTGGATTCAACCTGATTCTTTTTTAGTAAATCTTTATTTTTCTTTTCTTTTGCTGTTAGTTTAGCAAAGTCTTTTGGAGACATTTTAAGAAGATCGTCGAGTTCTTTTTCAAGTATATCAACTTGCCTCAGTTCTTTTTGAGCTTGTTTGTAAAAGTTTATTTTCTTTTTAAGGACAGCTTCTTTTTGGGCTTTATCCTTCTTTATTTTTCTTGTTTCTTTACTTAAATCAACTTCACCTGCTCTAAGTTTTTCCAGTTGTTCTTCTAGTTTTATAATAGCCTTTTCTGAATCTTTTTGTGCTATTGGTCTTACAGTAGGTGTTCTTGCTAGTTTTCTTGTTTTACCTACAGAAGCGTTGACTTTCTTTATCTGGTCTAAGTCCTGATCTAGCTTTTTAAGTACACCTCTTAAAGAAGTAACATCTTCATCTACACCTTTAAGCTTACTTATTTTGTTGTCTATTGACTTAGTTAGATCATCAAAAGCCTGATCTCTTAATTCTTTAGATTGTGATTTATTTCTAAACCTTCCTAGAAATAGTCCTCTTCGTGCTTGGTCTGCTAACATGTTTCTTCCTGCAACCATGTTAGGAGTATCGAGTACTTCCTGTTGTAAAGTTTTTTGGTTTTCAACAAATACTTTTAGACGTTTGTAGTTGTTTGTTACATCTACTCCTTGTTTTTCTTTACTAAGTATTCTTGCTATCTCGTTACTTATCTCTTCTTTTAACTCTTCGTTTAGATTGTTCGCTTTGCCTACTAATTCTGGCTGTGTAATTTGTATGTCAGTTTCTTGTCCTGTTTCTCTGTCTTTGACTTTTTTGATATCAATTTCGTCTGACTCTTTAATTAATTCCTTTACGTCATCGAGGATCATCGAAGTGTCATCTCCAACATCTTCTGGAACTTTATCTGCTATAGGAGTTTTTACTTCGTCATTAAAGCTCTGATTGGTTTTACCTGTTTCAATTTTGGTTGTTACTTCGTCAACTTCTTTAAATTGTTTTGATGCACTATCTAAAAGTTTAAAGGCATCTTCTGTCTCTTTAATTTCTCTACTAAGGTTTTTAACTTTTCTATTGTAAAAGAAACCAGAACCACCACTATCTTGTTGCTCCTTTAGCTGAGACTTTAAATCATCAAGTCTTTCCTTTACACTGTCTTTAGCTTTGTCAGTTATTCTTATTTGTTCGTTTCTTCCCCATTTGCCTGTTCTTCCCCAAACTGATAAGATGCTATTTAAACTTCCCCCAATACCTGCTGCAAAAAGATATTCATAAGTATCTCTTTTATCTCTTTCATTCATTGCTATCTGTAGCTCCTGTCTTACAGCAGTTTCCGCAACAGCAAATGAAGCTCCTCCTATAAAAGTTTTAGCTCCGTTTAAAAGTACAGTTCCTCCTTTTTTATATACACCAAGTTCTGTCAGACTTTGTCCTGTTGCTTTTAATACTTGTTTCTCTGTTCCCTTTTTACCTATAGTTGATAGTAAGTTTACAGTTGAACTAGAAGGGCCAGTCAAAGCTCCAAACACTCCTGTAGTTAGAAGTTCTCCGTAAGAAACGCCCTCCTGTAACCCATAAGCTTCTCTTACTTTTTGTCCCATGAAATTACTAAAACCCCAGAGAGCAGCAGAACTTCCAATAAAAGTAAGTCCACCTGTAACAGTAGATACTGGTTCTAATGCCTGTGGTCCTGCAAACCCTCCAAGACTAAAGTATTTTGCTTTGGTTAAAAATTTTAACAATTTACCGCTTTTATGAAGTTTATTGAGATAGGCAGTAGAAGCTAAACCTCCTCCTAACTCAACGCCAAGTCCTCCGACAGTACCTAAGAAAGCACTACCTTCTTTTTCTTCTTGATCAATTTGTTCAAGTATCTCTAGTACTTCTGGGTCTACTGTTGGAAACTGTTGTTTCTTTTGTTGAAATGATAACTGTCGTTGCTCGTTAGCTTCGGCTTCAATTTCTTCTATAGTCCTTGGCATTATTTATTGTTCTAAAAATTGTCTTTGTACTTTTAAAAATTGTTCAAGTGCAAAAGCAGGTTCTCCTTCAAGCGATTCTTCATAAAGACCGAGTCTGGTTACTACGTCTAAAACTTTTGCTTCCGTTTCAGTTAGGTTCTCGTCCTTTGTTGCTTTTACAATAACTTTTGCAAAGTCATCGTAACTTTTAAGAAGAGAACGAAAGTCATTAAATATTTTAACTTCGTCCCACCATACGTTTGCTATTTTAAAATCGTCGCTGATGGTTTCTATGTCCAATCCATTAAGACCATAGAAAGTTAAGAGAGTTTTTAAAGCCTTTGAATCTCTTTTACTTCTAGCAAGTATAATGTCTGAATCTATTTCATCTCTTAGTTGAGTTGCGACTTTTTTATCATCACGAACCTTCTGAGCGATTTTAAGATTTAAAGTTTTGTATGGAGCAAGATCTTCATTTGCCTCAGTATTTATTGGGCCTTCCCCATCATCATAGAAACTTGTTTCATTATTATTGTCAGTAAAGTTAAACTGAACATTTCTTTTATCTATGGGTAACTCTTGAAAAAGTTGAAAGCTTTCTTTTTTTCTAACTGACATCGCTTCAAGAAGTCTTTGGTAATCTTCCTTCTCTTCTTTAATGATTTCTTGGAACTTTTGATTTATCTGGGCTTTTGAACCTTGTTGTGGTATTACGCCTTTCGGAGCAATTTCACTTTTCCCATATTCAATAAGAAGTTGTTTTATGTTGTTAAGCTGTTCTTTAGATCTTGCTGTGATTCCAGTTGCTTTTACTAAGGTACTATCTCCCAAAGTTTTAGCGTATTTTGTAGAAAGATCAGAAAGTTCAATATACAAAGATCTTACAATATCTTCATCTGTAGGAAGAATAGAGTCAAACTTTCTTGCTTCTTTGAAAGCTTCCTCTACCTCAGTAAAAGGAGCAACTCCTGTGATCCCAACTTCCCTCATAAATAATTCTGGAGTTGCTTTGGGTCTTTCTTCGAAGTATCCTAGCAATTTTAAAAGTGCTTGATCTTTTTGAGATTTCGTGGCTCCTGTAAATTTAGAAGAAGGACTAAGGTTTATATTACTGTTTTCTCTAAGAACATCGTCAAAAGATCTTGTTATTACTTCTCTTGAAAAATTAGATGTAAACTCTCCTGCTGCAAGCTCAAGTAAAATTTCAGATAGTCGTGTCTGGGGGTTGGCTGATCCAAGTATTTCTTCGACAATATTAGTAATTGCCACTTCACTAAGAGGTTCCTGATTTGCTCCAGTTAGTTTCAAAGGCTTTAAAGTTAGTATTAAAGCTTGTCTAGCTGCTTGACTATCAAGTGGGCTTTGGTTGTTATCTTGAGAAAGTTTTATTTGTTTTAAAGTTTCCACTGAGCCTCCTACAAATTGACTTGATGCTGCTGTTATTGTCTGACTTTTTAGCGTTGAGCTTTCGGAATCTAGTTTATCCAAAGTAGTTTTAAATCTACTTAAAAGGAGCTTTGCGTCCATTCCTCCAAAGGTAGGTCTTTTCCCGATAGTTAAATTTTCAGCATCGTTAATTAAAATAGCTGCTCTATCAGGGTTTGTTGCTAAAGCCAAGTCAAGGCCGTCTTTTAAAAGGTTGTTGTAGAAATTAGTTATTTCTCTTGGAGCATAACCTTTTGATTTAAATTCTTTTTCTATGCGTTTAAAAAATCCTTGTGTGCTTTCATCTGATTTTCCTAAAGCCACTGAAGCAAAGGCTGTTCTTACTTCTTCTTCAAACACACCATTTAGGTATGCCTTTTGTTTTTTCTCGTAACCTTTTAAAGCTCCTGCAATGACTCTTGAAGAAAGTTCTCCTCCTAATAAGTTACTTACCTGATTACCAAAAGGACTGTCTGCAAAGTACTGCTGTATTTCCATAGACAAAGCACCTACTTCTTCTTGCACCAACTCTTTTGCTTTGTTTATATCATAACCATTTTTTATGTAGTCATCCAACTTTGAGTCTATACTGTTCTCTAGGTCAGCATACTTTTTTACTCCGACTGTATCGTACCATCTTTTTGTTGCTACCTGTTGAAATGCTTTTTGAAATCCTAAAGCTCCTAATGGCCCTCCCTCTGGGTCTGGTACTTTACCTGTAATTATATCATCAAGATCTTCTGCACTTAACCCTTGAGCAAAGTCCTTGCCTCGCATTTGGTTTATGTTACTAACTTGTCCAAGAAGGTTACTAAACTGAGCGAGAGATCTAGAAAGTTTTAAATAGTTATTATCTTTTGGGATACCTTGAACTACAGCTTGGTTAGTTCCCCCTATAGGTTGTATAGAGGGTATTGCAGATAGTTGTCCTGGTTGGTAGTTTACTTGTGATCGTGGTTTCTGTGCCATAAAATTTTAGCCTGTTGATGAAGTTTTAGGTTTTACAAGTCCTGCGTTATACATTACTCCATAGTTACTTAACCCTATTTGTGTTCCTTGAACCAAAGATCCAAGATAGTCAGGTTGTTCTATTGGTTGGTTGATGCGAAGCATGTTTCTATTAAATCCAATTCCTGCTTCTTGTAATGCTAGTTGTCTATTTATGTCTGTTAAGGATGCTTGCTGATCTACTGAAAACTCAAACTCTGCTTGTCTTCTAGCTATGTCACTAAGTAATGAGTTTACACTAAGACCACTTACTCCTGCTTCTCCTGCTGAAACAACTGCAGTAGCTCTGGCCTCGATGGCCCTTCTTGTTGAACTTTCTTTTTGCTGTGTCCTTGCTATTGCTTCCTGCTGCTGCTGCGTTCTCATTGCAGATACTTCTGCTTGAAAGCGTTCTCGTTCTTGTGCCGAAGCTAATCTTTGTGCTTCTGCTTGAGCGTCTGCTTGATATCTCTGTCCTTGAATTGAAGAGATAGTACTAGCTGCTCCTATCATTGAGGATACTATTAATGGACTACACATAAAATTCGTCTACTACTTCGTGGTTAATTAAAATAAATTGATAAAAGGGTTCGCCTTTGATTGTTAGTTGTTGGGTAAAAGTTGCTCCTAACCATTCGAGCCAACGAACAGCAGGTCGATTGTAACAGTGAACAACATTACCTGCTGCTCCACCTGTGATTTTAAGAAGTTCTCTTATCCAAGTTTTTGAATGTTTTACTAGATCTCTTCTAGCTAACTTTGGAAACCTGTCTGTACCAAGCATCCACATGTAAGGCATCTCGTCATTTTCACCCACACCAAACATAGCTAGGGGAATATTGTTTTTATCTACAACAGTTAGAGTTGCCATGTCGTACTCAAAGGCAGACATAAGAGCTTCCTTTGGTTTCTTTCCAAAAGCCATGCACTCAATGACATCTATTTCTCTTAGCTTGTCTGCTAGGTAGTCAGCATGGTCTGGATGTGCATCTATCACATCTATCTTATCATACCGAGCTATAACTCTATCAAACACGCCTACTTCTTGAGTGGATAAAGGATTCAAATTCTGCTGATTGGAAGTTACTTGGAAGTCCTGTTTCGTTTATTAGTTTTATCTCTGTATCTTTTGCAGAAGACATGATAGGGAACGAAAAGGAACCAGACTCGATGGGAAGTGTCCCAACTACTGTACTTCCAACGATGTTACTCGTAAACACATTGGTGTATGTTTGTCTAGCTTTTGGAGTTACCTCAACTTTAAATGAGCTAGTATCATCAAAGAACAAAGTACCACCCTTTAAAAAGTGCCTCTGGTATCCCGAAGGACTGTTTCTTTGGTTGGCTCTTTGTCTAAATAGCTGCTCGCTAAAGGTATAACTCATAGTATATTTTATGCCTACCCAAACAGGTGTAGTGTCATGGGATGAGTCAACAGTGACTACATTACTATTTACTGTACAAGGTAGTAATGCTCCTGCCTTGGTTCCTGTACTTGAATCTTCTCTCGTATAAACTTGTACTGTGTCTGTATTTTCTGGTGTGTACGGAAGGTTAGCAACACTGTCAACTACAACTACTCCAGAAGAGTTGACAACTCCCTCAACTCGCATGTCGAGGTAAGTGTTAAAAGATGCACCAGTGTCTACAAGTTTTTCTTCCATAGGCATCTTGAGTAAATGAGTTTTGGTGTCTTTGGTTGCTACAATGAACAAGTCACTTTCAATAAACTCAAAGCCTAAGATAGTAAATGCAAAGGTAAACTTACTCCAACTTGCTAACACCTTTTGACTGCCGTCCCAATAATATTTGTAAATGTAAATTGAAGATGTATCCGTGCTGCTGAGAACACATATAGCATTTTCAGAAGTAGATCCTGCTACGTCAATAATGTTTGCAGGTATGTATTGAGGGACATGGGAAGTGATCTCTACGGAGTCATAGGTGTCTACATTTGCGTTAAGTGTAAACTCCCTTATTCCTGAGAAACTTCCTCTGGTAAATGGGAAGTAGATGTAGCTGCCTAGCTCAAGAGGTGTTGTACTAGTGTCAGTCTCGTAGTTAGTTATAGGGGTTATAGAAACTGTTTTTGGGGTAAGTAAATCTCCTCCTTTAAGAACAAACTGTCCACGTTCTCCAAACAATATTAGGTTCTCTTGGAAGCCAACTGCTGACTTTAGTTTTGTTACCTTTGTACTTGCTACGTTTACGTCTATAGGATCGGAGTCCAGAAGTGATCTTACTGTAGTTCTAAAGAAGTTAAAATATTCTCCTGACTCCGAAAGGATAACACTGCCTTCTGACAAAAAGCCTAGCCTGTTCTTGTAGAAGAAAATGTTTGATAAAGTTCTTGTGCCTTTTTTCTTTGGGTTATCTGTGTCTGATGTGTCTAGATCAAAGAAGGAAGGGAAAGGGTTTGTATCATCATCTCCAACTTGTTTTGTTGTCCAAGAACAAGATGCAAAACTAAATTCGTCGGTGTCAGTGTTTACAAGTTTAAAGGGAAGGGTTGCACTATCTAAAGAGGTAAATTCATCAAAACCTACGTCTTCAATGTACCCTCCGTCACTAACTCCAGTTGTAGATCCATCATTAGTTTGGAACTTAACATAATAGTCATCTTCTCCTGCCTCAACATCTCCTCTAATTTTAATTTTAAAACCATTTGGGGCTACCTTCGGTAAATCTGATATTGAACCAACTTCTCTGTAAGCAACTCCAAGTGCTGTTCCAGATTTAGAGTCAGATACAGTGATCTCAAAGGCTGTTCCATCTGTTCTTGATATTTCAAAGAGAGGGTAAAGAAACCTAGAATGTTCGTCATTTGAAAAGGTATTATTGGCTTGTAGATAGTCCTCTTTAACTATTGTTTCTCCTGTTCCATCTCCTATTGCTTCTACATCTCCTAAAGTAAATCCATGTCCTGCAATCTCCGCTAAAGAATCGTTTAACGCATCCCTTAACTTTTTAGCTATAAGTGCTGCTTGGTTTTTTACTCCAGAACCACTACTAGTGTTGTCTCCCGAACCATAAGAAGCTTTAAACGTGTTACTTCCATGCTTAATCTTTATGTTGTAACGAGTTTTAAAATCGCCCTGCTTAATGAACACAAGAGCTTTGTTGTTGTCTTGATGTGTAAAAGCGGTGCTCTTTATATCTTCCCTGCCAACTTTCTTAGTTGTGTTAAGAATAAAAGTATTGTCGTTTATAGTAAGTGCTTTAAGGACATCTTTTGGCTTCGTTCCGTTAGGTACAAAAAGATAAGCAGTAGATCCAGATATAGGATTTGAATATACAGGGTTATTATTAGAATTTAAAAGGTTATATATTTTTATGTTAGTTTTCTGAGGAGAAGTGTTAGTAGTGTTTTCAATAATAAGAACATACTTTTCATCTTTATCTCTATTAATGAAATGAACAAAAGCCCCATCAGCTAGTGCTGTTGTTACTAAGTTTTTTATAAACCTTGCGTTAGGTCTTTTCTTCAGTCCATCAGTAACAGATGACAAAGCGTTTATTTGTTCATCGCATTGTCCGTCAAAACGAAGCGTATCTGGCTGCTGACTAACTCCTTGGATAAGGTTAGGAAGCGAAGTATTTATAAGAGCCATGTATATTAAAATATAGATGTTATTCTATTTATACCTACTCTTGTGTAAGTATCATAGTTGTCAAAAATTGTTCTATCTGCGTTTCTATTATCAGATGTTTCTAGGTTTGCTTTTGCTGCAAACTCATCACGAAGTATAAGAGCTTCTAGCTCCCTAGATCCAACAAGACGAGATTGTAGTGATCTTGCAGCCCTAAGAGTAATGTATCTTCTGGCTTGCTCTGGTAGACTGTCCCAAGGAAGTTCTTTTACGACAGTTACTTTAATTGTTTCAGTAAAGACATCAGTGTTGTTCTTTCGGTCAAAAAGAGAAGTTCCCCTTTGTACCAAGTCGATGTCATCCGTACCTTCATGGTCTACTTGAAGTATATCAGCATCGAGAGTTATCTTTCCGTCTGCTGCACTACCTGTTAACGAAACTTCTTTCTCTGTGTTAAAGTGCCATCCACTGCTTTGTACTTCCTTGGAAGTTTCATCTAGGATGCTTACAGCGTTTGCTGCCGAAACAGGGAGTTCTGCTGTGTTACTTATACTATTTACAGGAGCTTCTCCTATATATCCTAGCATAGTATTAACAGCTTGGAGTTGCGTTGATAGTGCCATAAATTTTT
>VTLG01012472.1_pt1 | contig 15533 bp, 8 predicted proteins | sample 4694571 | NCBI WGS metagenome assembly VTLG01 (sample SAMN12604809, study PRJNA352737) | marine metagenome | biome: ENVO:00000447; feature: ENVO:00000209|ENVO:00000569|ENVO:01000036; material: ENVO:00002151; isolation source: viral sequences binned using virsorter ...
TCTTCACTACCACTCCATGAACCATCATTAGGTTTCTGGATAACACCATTTAAACTAACTATAAGCTGAGAAGCTTGTGTAATATTAGCATCACTAGTACCTTCAAATAAGTCATACTGATCGTTAGATCCATTAAATGTAGGACCAGATCCATTATGTGCTTGACCGTTATCTTTGACACCTAATATCTTAAACTCACCAGTTGATGTAACCTGACCCCACGCAGAGCCATCATAGACATACATCTTATTACCAGATGTATCAAAGTATAAGTCACCTTCATCATTATTAGATCCAGGTGCTGAACTTGCTATACGGTATCTACTGTTAAAGTCATTAATATCATCAGAGATTTGAGCTACATCTGATTCTTTTATAACTGTTTTATGATAGTTATATATCTGACCTGAACCTGTAGAGGTTACTAACATACCAATACCAGCATCTATAGTAGTACTATGGAATGATGAATTGATATTATTAATAGTTACAGTAGCATCTGAACTTATGGTATCTCCAGTTGTACTAACTCCAGAACCATTAACAACTAAACCTCCAGCATCTGCAATACTGATTACAACACCAGATGCAGGTTGAGTTTCAGGGAATGAAGCATCATCAGCAATAACTTCTAATCCACCAATAGGTGCTATCTGTGCTGCTACATAATCTACAACAGCTCCAGAGGTAGGAAGATGAGAATCACTATCTGATATAGTTGTCTGTTCACATCCTATTTTAGCTATTGTAACTGCATCATTTGCTATCTTAACTGTACTTACACTATTAGTAGCTAAATGAGCATCATCAATAGAACCATCAGTATAATGATCAGAATCAAGTGCATTATCAACTATCTTTGCTCCAGTAACTGCGTCATCAGCTATCTTAGCTGTAGTAACTGCGCTACTTGCTAGTTTATCTGCAGTAACTTGAGAGTCAGCAATGTGTGCCGTATCAATAGACCCATCTGTATAGTGTTCAGAGTCAACCGCATCATCTGCAAGTTGAGCTCCTCCTACAGCATCATTTGCTAACTTACCTGAAGTTACTTGGTTAGCTCCAATATGACTTGTATCTATACTTCCATCTACTAACTCAGAAGAATCAACAGAGTTAGCAGCTAACATCGTAGCTGTAACTGTACCTGTATCTCCAGTAGTAACTACTGTCCCTGTTACGTTAGGAAGAGTAATTGTACGATCAGCATCAGGATCTGCTACTGTAAGAGTAGTTTCATGACCATCATCTGTTGCACCTTCAAATACAATATTAATATTCTGACCTAGTTCAAGGTCTCCAGTCATTGTACCGCCCGTAGACGATAACTTCTGTTCATCATACTCCAACGATCTACGCATAAGTTGGAGTTGATTATTATTTAGATCACTTGATGTAACAGCTGAACCTGCACTAAAAGTAGCTTTTGGTGTAGGAGCATCGTCACCTTTAAGATCTGTCTCAGGTCTTATAACAACAGTACCACTTGATAAATTAGCTCCACCAATATGTATGGTTTTAGCTACACTATCTACGCTGTACTGACGTGGGCTGGCGGATTCATTATCAATTGTAGTAATATAAGTAAGTTTAACACCATCTAAAGTTACTACAACTTCACTTGCTTTGAATACATCGAAACTTCCTGAGTAGCTAAATGTATTCGCTGTCCCAGTATTTTGGGAATATGTTTTTGTTACGCTTGTATGTGCCATTTAGTTACTCTGAGGTTTCTTATTAAAGAGTTTTTCTTGTTGTTCTATCCAACTTGTTTCTTTTTGAACGTCATGTCTGACTTGTTCTTTACCATCTTGCTCTGTTTTAAACTTCATTACTTCAGGATCATCTGATATAGAAGCCCATGCTTTTGACATAGCTGCTTCAAATCCTGCTAAAATTCTGTCGTTATGGCCCCAATCTCCACTTTTGGTGTGTATAGCGTATTTGTGACCAGGAAGTAATCCAGCTGATAGTAAATTTAATGTTTGTTGAGGACCATTCGCAACCTCAATATATGCTTTTATACTTTCTTTTATATGAGGATCTTTAGCTAGTGTATCTAAGTAATCCTCAAGATTTTTATATCTTTTAAAATTTACTTCAAAAGAAGTGTTACCTATAGCATTTGTGAATTTAGCTCTAACTCTAGCATTTCTACTCATATTATAACCATCATAACTCATAATAGTAGATTTCATATCGAAACCACTTTGTTTAAGCAGATGCCTACCAGGTGTTATTCTTTGATAATCAACTTGAATAGGAGATACCATATTGAATGCACGATGGATAAAATGCCAATCTTTAATTGGTCTTCCATCTAATATATCTGTTTTTGGTAATAAAGGATCGTCCCAAGGATTAAGTTTAGCTAAAGGTTCTAATAATTGATTACGATTCCTTAATGAAGCCCATAAACTAGAATCCAATTCTTTCATATGTGGATTAAGTAGTTTACCTAATTCATTTCTTAAAGCAGCTTCTGGTAAGGAATTATTCATCATATTAGCTATAGTTTTATTCCAACCTCTAAATTGAGTTAATTCCATTAAAGAGTTTAAACCAGATAAGTAAGTTTTACTTGTTACTGAGCTTCCTATAACAATTGCTAATGCTTTCAATCTTTGTTCTGCCCATTCATCTCCCATTAAAGTAGCATTATCTCCAATATTAGCTACCATAGATAACATTAAATTAAAAGGTTCTAAAGAAGTATATTCAAAACGAACTCCACCAAAACTAATTGTATTACGTCTCCAATTAGATCTTTCCCATGACTTTCTAAGAGAAGGATCAACAGGACCATCACCTGTTAGCTCACCATTCATATATTTGTGAGCCATAGTCATAACAACTGCTGTACCTAAAGCTTGTTTGCCAAGTATCATACTTCTATAACTAGCTAGGTCTTCAATATTTTCAATGCCATATATATGTAAAGCTTTTAAATCTGTTCCTTTATGGAATAGAATATCACGCTGTTCTTTTAGTATTAAATTAAGTAAAGGTGTGTTTCTAAATGACATTCTCATACCATTTACACCTGTTCTAGCAAAGAAATAGAAGGGTTTAAGAGCAGGAACTCTTCTAAATACATGATCCAATGCCCTAGCTAATCCGTCTAATTCTTCGGTTAAAGTAACTTCTTCAAATTGTTTTTTAAGAAATGAATCTTTATTTACATCGATATTACCTTTTTTATCGAGAAGGTTTTTAAAATGTAATTCTTCATATCTTTTCATTTGTTGAGGTTTGATTTCTACTAAACCAGAACCACCCTCATCCAGAATTTGACGAATTGCTTTTTCTTTAGATCTTGCTCTTGCTAACATCCATCTACTTGTATCGTCAATTGAGGCCATTAAACGTATATTACGTGTAGTCCATCTATTATCATTTAACCATCTTTGGGTATTTAATATACCTAATGCTGATTCTTCTCCAGCAGATGCTTTGCCTTGACGAGCTCTTAGTTCAATACCAGCTTTTAAAACTTCATATTCTTTATTCTGTTTAATAATACGACCACTAAAATCACTATATCTTGTTTTTAAATCGCTGATATCGGCCTTCCAATTGACTTCATGATACTGATTAAATACTTTCCATGTTTCCGGTATAATCTCAATTAGACCTTTAAATTTAGCTAAATCCGCTCTCCATGCTGTAGTATCATCTATAAAAGGAGCTTTCATTAAAGAACCTGCTGCATTAGTTAAGGCATTCCAATACATATTGGTAGTTGTACCTAGTAAAGCTCTCATAGGTGTTTTAGGACCACTTAACATGGAATTCATCATAACACCTTGCATTTCATTTAATAATACACTGTTTATAACTTTACCATCAAACTCACCACCATACAATTTAGCATGAATCCAAGCTTCAAAGTCTAACCAATTATGTATATTATCAGATACTTTGAACATCTCTAATACACCTTCAGCCAACTCATCATCGTTACGATGTTTTAGTAATTCAAACATCATTTGGATACCATCTCTGGTTTCCTTATGTAACGCTTTAGTACGTTTCGCTACTTTTTCTGTAATTTCTTCTAAAGCTTCTGCTGTTAATTTCTGGTAAGCTGGATTATCTTTATTAAGATAACGACCCATTAAGCCCCAAAGATATCTTGATCTTTTTGTATTAGTTAAACCAACTGTTAATGTATCTAATATATTTTGAACAGGACCATCAACTGACCATATATCAGCTACTTCATTTATATTACCTGTAGAAATAGCTAACTTTCTTGCTCTATTAAATAAGGCTCCAGTGATATTATCAGCAACTATAACGTTTTGCATTGACCAAGCTTCGATAGCTGGCATGTCATCAAAGCTACCTGTACTCATAGGTAGATCTTCAAATATCTCTTTAAAGACTACTTCAGGTTTAAGATCAGCATCAGCCAGTTCATCTATTCTTGAAAGGATATGCTGTGTTCTTCCAAATACTCCCTTATGTAATCTAAGGAATCCTGTTTTATTTCCTGCAGCTTTCAGATCTCTTACAGCTGCTTGGTATGCAGGATCATCAGCTAATTGTTTAGCTAATGCTTTTAGATCTGATTCATTAAGACCACTTAAAGCCATTCTACGAGTTTGAAGAGGCGTAAATGGAGAATCAATACTAGGAGTTTTTATTAAAGGATCAGCGTCAATAGTATTCTGTTGACTTAATATTTCAGCTTGTGAAGCTACATTAGGTGACTTACCTTGTCCTGGTTGTTTTAATTCTTCTTTTAATTTATAACCACCTGCTTCAGAAGTATTAGATGAATTTTGATCTTGAAAAACTTTATTATTATTAACTTGCTCTTTACCTGTCTGGGCTTCTATTGCTCTTTTCTTTTGAGTTCTCTTAAAGAATTCTTCAGAATTATTAGTTAATTGACCTTCATTAGGATTTTTAATATACTTAGCATTTTCTATACCAAATATATTTGCAACTTTATTTCTAACAGGTCTTAATAGTAATCCACCTAATTTATTAATAGTATAACCACCAAAATAATCTACACTTTGTTCACCAAATACATCTAAGAACCAAGATACAGTGGGATGATTATATTCACCATTTGCTAATAAGACAGCAGTTTGAGTGAATTGAGGTATACTACCATTAAATTCATTTAATAGTTTATCTTCAGATACTCTATTCATTACAGCTGCTGGTGGTATAAAGAAACTAGAGTGCTGCCAATGTTCCCCTGAGCTGTGTCCAAAACCTGCCTTAGATCTATTTTTTAAAATATTAGAAGGTAAGAATAAAAGAGAATCTCTAAATGCCATAGCTGATGCTGGGCCATTTATTGTTTTACCACCTATTGTTAGAGGTCTTCCAAATGGACCTATAGGAGTAGTTTTTGTAAAGAAACCTTTTGGTGCGGATTTCCATGTTACCAAAGCAGGTAACCAGTTATAACCTACAAATTCAACAGCACCACCCCATCTATTAGATTTAGTCCAAGGATTATAATCTCTTAAACTACGTCCAAACTCAGTCCAGTTTAACATATCTGGAGTCCAAGATTGACCTGTTTTTTTATCTACCCAATCATCTCCAACTTTAACCATTTGGCCTGTAACGGTATCTGCTATACGTTCACCAATAGTTAAAAAATCTCTAGCAAATCTTACTGTACCTTTTTTAAAACGATTACCAGCTTCAACTTTATTAGCTACTGTACCCATCTCACCTCTAGGAGTTAAAGCATGTATTCTCCTATTCAAACGTTGTGTAAGTAAATTTGTATAATCTTTACCGATAGTACCTCCATAACCTCCCATATCAGCAGCAGGTTGTAATTCTAACGCTTCATCAATTGTAATGATACCATCTTCACCACCATAAATACGAGCAATATCAGGATAGTTTTCATTTATATTTTTTATAGTAGCTGCTATTTCAGCATAAGCTGGTGAACCTTGTATACTACCTACACTATAATAAGATTCTTTTAAATTGCCTAATAACGATTGTTCTATTTCTAATAAATCTTGTCCATCTTCAGTTTGATAAATATAAAGTTTATCCCTTTCAAATTCAGGATGCTGAGATATTTCCATACCTCTATCTTTATCACTAGATAGACTTTTCCTTACATCTGTTTCTTCTTGTAAGGCAACAGTAGCTTGTTCTTTTTCACTACCTTCAAAAATACTTGTACCGTCTTCACGTGTCAACGGCATTGAAGGCATTTGCTCTGCTAGTTTACTTACTGCTTCAGTGTCAATAGTTAAAGGTTCTACATTAAAATTAATATTTACACCTTCGGGTCTATCAAAAACATTTGCAGGTTGTGCTCCAAGATCAGTCTTTTCTGCTGAATCTTGACGCATTTCTTGTACTTTCTTTACTGCTGCTTCATCACGTATGCCTTCTTTTGCATCTTCAAATTCTTCTTCAAGACGTTCTTCATACGCTTCTGCATCTTGTTGACCCGTATTGCCTAGTGTGTTTCTAGTAGGGTCTGTGTTGTCATAATAAGCCATACTAGGTTAGCATATAATCAGGGACTAAATCGGGGCTATTGTATACAGAGATTTGTGAATTACCATTAAATTTATTATTCAACTCTTGAGCTGCATAGTAAGATGTAACAGTACCTCCATATGTAGGTTTTCTCAAAGCTGTTGCTATAGACATATATTCACTAGAATTGTTTCTTAAGGACATAGCTTGATCTTCAGAACTATTTAAACCTTGATTTAAATTAGTGTCTGGTTCTTCTTTAGCATTATTAGCTTCTTCTTGTAATCTCCATGGATCTCTATCGGGCCATATACCAGGATGACCTGATAGTTTTAATTGTGCATCAAGTAGTTTAACACCTGATCTACCCCAAATACCACTATAAGAAGAACTTAATCTACTATAATAATCCATAACATGTTGTGGAGGTGGTATGATACCTGCTTCTAAAGATTGTTTAGCTTCTTCTAAATACTCTTCACTACCAGGTATAGGTTTCTGACCAAGTATTCTTCCATCTCCTCCGTTAGCATTAGCAAACTGCCTACCTGTTTGAACGTTTTCAGATACTTCAACTTGTTTTAAGTTTGCTTCTTTTCCTTCATTAAGTTTACTAGCAAGTGTTGTATAATATACACTCTTACCTTGAGCGTCTTTAGTTGTAAGAGCAGTCAGAACACCGTGTTTAGGATCATATAAAGCTTTATCAAGAGCTGCTTCGTGACCCATATCCTTTCTATAACTCATATATTTTTTTTGAAAATCTTGCATCACTTTTTCTTTAGTCAGTCGAAATTGTGTCGATTCTCTTTTTGCTGTTCTTTTATCTAAATCTTTCAAACCACTAAGTAGTATGCCATCTACAAGACCTTCTGTAGTTTCATAATGCTCTGAACCTTCGCCAATTAAGTTCTTTTCATTTTCTTTGGCTTTCTCCATATGTTCACCAATTAATTTAGGATGTAATCCCCACAAATCATTTGGTAAAATAAAACCACCGTTATAACCTTTACGTTCTTCTAACCATTTTTTATCATCTCTATAGTTTCTTTCAAATTGAGTATCATAACTTTTCATTATCTCTGAAGACATACCACCAGTAGCCATAGCATATTGATCTTTATACCATCTTAATCTTTCAGGAGGTATTTCGCCTTTAGCAGCTTCGTCTCTGAATCTATTATCCCATATTGTACCTTGAGCTTTAATGTAACCATCATCAACATCTGCAGATGATTTAACTCCTTTTTTTATATCAGATCTTAGATTAGAAAATCTTGATGGCCAATGTTCTTCAAAAGTTGTACCTTCAGGAATACCTAACTGCTTACAAATTTCTTTTGGAATAATTTGTTTACCTACTTTATCACCATAATTAGGATTATTTGCTTGTATACCTTTAGTTTTAAGGTAAGCCATAGCCTCATCCCAACCACCTGATCTTCCTAATAACTTATTCTTTTTATCAACAGTATTAGAAGTAATTAAAAGAAGTCTTGCAAAATCTTCAGGTGTCTTTTCAGAGCGTTCATACTCTCTAATAGCTTTTTCTCTAGTTTTTATAGAAGCATCGATATTATATCTTTCTCTATATTTACCTAATACTTTATCTTTAGATTCTTGTATCTTATCTTGAACACCAGCTAATTCTAACATCTCATCAGAATAACCATAAATACCAGCATTCTCTGCAATTTCATTTGCAAGGACATGTGCTGCAGCTTCTTTAACAGGTAGTAAGGCTGGATTATCATGGACTTCTGCTGGAGTAAAGGTTTCACCAGCAACATTGATTTCCATGTTACTATTAGCCATACGATGTTCTAGCTTATCGTCGAGGCTTTCATTAAATTCTCTTAACTTTTCTTCGTTATAACCTACTTGCTGCCAAGGAGATAAATGAGTAATACGATCAGCTTCATAATACGGAGAACCGTTAGCTAACATACCACCTTTTATACCCTGATAACCAGTATCTAAAAGTTTAGCTTTATTACGATCTTCTACTAAATCCGCCATTTTTTGAGAAGTTTTTATATTCTCATTCTGTCTGAGACGCTTACCTTCAAGACGTTTCCTTTTAATATCTTCTCTTTTCCAATTATAAATTTCATCTTTTAATAATTTAGAAAATCCAGATAAAGCTTCAGCTTGTTTTGTAGCAGCATCTGACTCCCATTTTGCTACATTTTCAGCATTCGTCCACTGACGTTGTTTATTAAGAGCTGCGGTATTTTTCAACCGTTGTATGTTTTTAGAAAATGAAGTCATTATCCATAAGTCTCCGTGAAAGGCGAACTGATATCTTGTTTAGGTACATATACTTCTCCTGGTACTGGGGTAGGTTGGAAAGTAGTTACACTTTTACCAGGTGATATATCAATTGTTGGTGAAGGAGTAGGAGGTGTTGGAGTAACATTTTTAGGAATATTACTACCACCTTTTAAATATTTATTTGCACTAAATTCTTTATGTGCTTTCCATCCTCCAACTGCAGCTCCAGCTAAACCTAGTATTAAACCAGCTTTAGACGGCATTGCTTCTAATTCAGGAGCAGGAGGTGTTGCACCATGAACAGGTGAAAATCTAACTTTCTGATAGAGACTATTAGTTTTAGACATAGCATCTGAACGTGCTGCATTATTTCTTAATTCCACTTCTTCAGCAGATAACATTTTATTGGAAAGAGATTGAGCAACTTTAAAGCCAGCTTCTTTGATAGATTGAGCTGACATTCTAGCAGCAGATCTACCTGTTTGTGTTCCTGCATAATCATTCTTATACATTTCCATCATAGCTTCTTGGATCTTAAAATCTTCATTTGCAAACAATTGGTCTAATTGCTTATCATTTTGAGTCCATTGATCTACCATAGATTGATAAGTTTCATCAGCTTGAACTTCATAATCACTGACATCATTGTAATATTCAGCATTATCGAACATTACATTCCGTTGATACTCTTCGTTATCTAATTGGAATTGTCTTAATTTAGCTCTATTTCGAGCTTTGACTCCAGCTACTTGGCCTTGATGTCCGGCTATAGCTTGTCCTGCTTGGAGAACTCCTCCAGCGATTGCGGGGCTGCACACGGCAAAATTCTATAAAGGGTAATTGGTTAGGACCATATTTTAATTCCCGTAAGAATTTGAATCCTAAAAATTTTAGAAGTTTAAGATGAACAGTATTACGTTTATCTACAACATTCCAAAGTAATGGCTCGTTTCTACTATCAACAAAGCGTTTAGCTTCACGAGCAAAGGTAAGAGGATATTCATGAATTGCGGGTGTACATAACATCCATATTGTACCATCCAGTTGTACTCCGGCTAATCCGGCAGTCTTGCCGTTAGGCACTTCAAAGTACACTGCGTCGCCATTGAAAGCGTATCTCGGTATATGTAAAAGAGGAAATAACCCATGACCTTCATATACCTCTCTAAAGTCATCAGGGCGTAAATTAGAGGCCACCTCAACAGCAGCCTCCATTGTAATTGGGTGAACGTATTTAGACACGTTGATAAAATTTACTATTATAATCTCCTTCCCATGACATAGAATGAAGGGTAGCAGGAGATGGGTGATTAGATTTTAATAATATACTAACATTAGTATTCCTATCATATACAGGTATTGTATGTATATAATCAGGTGCTACTGCTAAATTACCAGCTTTATAAACATCCCATTCAATTGATTCAAATGTATTGGTATAATCAGGTCTACCTTTACGTTTTAACATTACATCAATAACACCAACAGAACCAAAATTAAATTTTAATCTATGTACTATAAGTGAACCACGAGTATCAGCTCTAATTTTTTCTCCTTCAGCTTTAGTTACATAAACTTTAGGTAGCTCTACTTCTAATTCATATTCATAACCAACCACTAAATCAGTTAGAACTTCTAAAGTACTACTTGCTGTAGCAGTACCTTGACTTGTTAAATTAATAGCAGTACCTGCTGTAGCATTTGCTGAACTTGTAGCTAACTTAAATGTATCCTCATCTATTTTAATAATATAATAAGTAGTACTATTTGAAAGTCCTCCAATACCAGAATCTTGTGTTTGACCTGTATATGTTGTAGGAGTCTTATAAACAACTGTATCTCCAGTTGATAAATTATGACTAGTTAAAGTTATAGTTTCAGCAGTTGTATTTACACCAGTATGTTTAAAAATTTTATTAAAGTACTTCCAGTTACCATCAAGAGTTACAGTTTGATTAGGACTTGATCCAGTAATAGAATCGGGAGTAGCTGTACGTCCAATTTTATCACCTGTGTTAGTAGTATAACATCTAATTTTAGTGGAATCACCGTAGTAACCAGATCCTAATGTAAATGTAGTTTTATCTGTTGTAGTATTATGAGTTAAATTAGCTGATGTAATTTGTTTTTTAGTATCTAAATGTACTCGATAATCATTAGGTAATGTACCTACTAAATCAGTAGTATCAGAACGTTTTACATCAAATTTTTCTAACGAAAAGTTACCTGATTTATCACTTAATACTACATAATACACATCATCCATAATACTATGGTAGACTAATGTATTAGGTAAAGTCCATCTAAACCAAGCAGATTGTATTCTTTTTTGACCTTGGTTGAAAAATCTATATCCCCATATTTCGTTACTAGAAGCTGTATCATTAGCAAATGCACTGAGATTTGTAGTAAATAAAACAGGATCAACTCCAAACAAAATCATATCATTTTCAGTAGATTCAGCTGGTAATGTAACTGCTTCTGGAAATAATTTTGAGACAACTTTACTTTGTTCTAAAACATCTGGTTCACCTCTAGATTGGATATTAGCCATTTCATAGAATCTACCATTCTTAGATGTACTATTAATAAATCCTACGGTAGTACCCATTGAAAAAGGTCTACATTGTTTATTATATGCATACGATGCTAAGAAACTAATCTGTGCAGTTTCCGCAGTTAGTAAAGCTTCAGCACCTGAATGTAATAGAAACTGTTGGTTAGCACTAAACAAGGCTAATCCTGCACTAACTTCAACTGCATCGAATAGTTTTGTTGGATAAGTAGAACTAGATTGTAGATCAATAGGATCCACATTAGAAATTGTTAAAGCTGTCTTATTCCAAAAATTATAAAAATCATTAACTCGTGAAGTGATAACATTTTCTGCACTTAATAATGCTATTCTATTTTTAAAGAATACCATTTTTTCAATTGTAAATCCTACAAAAGAAGCAGGTGCATTAGTTACATCATCGCCAGCATCTCTAGACATCCAGTCTGGATATCCAAATTCAAATGCACCGTTAGCATGGTGTTGTACTGCACCACTATTTACACTAGATACACCATAATATGTTCCTAAGCTTTGAGCATTATTACCTGTTCCAGTTAAATTAATAGCTGTTCCGTCTGTTGCATTTGCTGAAGTTGTAGCAAGTTTAATTGTATTAGCGTCTACTTTTATAACATAATATTTAGTTAAATTTGATAAGCCAGCAAGAGCTGTACCACCACCACTAAGATATGTTAAAGTATCTCCAGTATCATATTCATGACCAGTAATAGTTATAGTTTCATTAGTTGTATTTACTGATGAAGTAGCAATAACATGCTGTACACTAGGATTTACTCTAACTAATTTAACAGGCATTGTAGTTTCATCAAATGATATCTCCATATCAGGAGCTACACATTCTTCCCAAACACCTTCACCTGCTCTCCAAGGCCAAAAGACACCAGTATTTGTACCAGTAATAGAACCTGATGCTGAATCAGTAATTGTAAAACTATTTGTTGCAACATTGGCTATAGTATAAATTCCATCTGTAGCTCCTCCACTAGTAAAATCAATAACAATTTTATCACCATTACTTAAACCGTGTGCTGTAGCAGCTACTGTTACAGTTGTACCTGATCTAGTATATGTTATAAATTGATGTATATCATCTTCAATACCTGATCCACGGAATTTCACATAGTAATCATCATGTTCTGTATCCGTATTTGATACTTGACAAACATAACCATGTCTACAAGTAGTTGGAAGTTCGCTTACATCATTAGCTTTTGCTGTTACAATATTTATTAAAGTACGTTCTGGAGTGGTAATACTAAAAGGAGTAGCTCTGTATAAATGTAAACCATTACCGATGATAGTAGCTGTAATACCTGTACCACTAATTGCATCTAATGTAGATTTCATTCCACCTAGAATAGCTTCAGATGATACATGCTCTTCAGTAGTAGCTGAGGTAGGATGAGGTCTTACCATAGCAATATCACCTCTACCAGTAATTGTTACATGGTTTGTTATTTCTACTGTTGTTTCTAATCCTTTTGTATTTCTAAATGTATGGGTATTTCCTGTCGTCCATCCTTCTCCACCAAATTGTAATTTAGCATATGGTTGATATGAATCATCGTAATCATTACTACCTCCACCAGGTTGTGGTACTGGTGTACACCTTACATCCATATCATATTGGAGGTTAGTTCTACCACCAGAACTAGGGTTAGGAGGTGATGTACTGCAAATACCTGTACCTGAATTAGTATCAGCAGGTGTAGCTACTTCTCGTGCTTGACCTTCGCATTTTCCATCATCAGCATAACCAGATATATTACTTGTATCTATAGTCTCTCTAGCGCCAATAGCTGTTGCTCTTGGGTAGCTATAAGTAGTGGTAGTACTAGGTGTAAATATATCAAAACCATATTGTTTACCATAAGATATAGTATCTAAAGTAAGGTAAACTTCATTAACTAAAGGAGGTGACTTATCATTAGCACCTTTTTTCATTGCTACTTTTTTCTTTCTATTACAAAAGAAAGTAGTTTCACCTATAGTTAATGGTTGTATATCATCACCTGTAGAAGCGCTTATACTACTATTATCTAGGTAATCTACTTTAGCAGAACCGATAGTAGTAGGATAATGTAAAGGTATTTCTACACCATCACTGCATCTCCAAATTTTAGCAACACCACTATTAGACATTTGACCTATATACTGTTCGTCTAAATCAGTATAAATACTAAACCATCTAGTTTTAGCACCTGTGTCTGGTGAAATCTGAGCAACCAATTGACTCCCTGGTCTTTTAGTAAGACCTCTTGTAAGATCTGGTACACCATTAACCATATCAACAACTTGACCTGGAGACTTTAATTCATCTGGCTGTTCAGATATACCTAACACATAGTTATTAACTTTTTGTGTAACACTTCCCATTATCTTCTTAAGGATTGATAAGGTTTATAAGATTGATAAGCTGAATCATCAGGCCATCCCATAAAGTTATGGTCACCCTGATTGCATTCATATTCCATACAAGAAGCTCTTGCTTGAGCTTCAAATGTTGCTAACATTTTTTGTAATTGAGGATTACCTACTAACTGTACAGCAGCTCTACCTGAAGCTTTATAAATAATATAACGTTGAAAGGGTGCAGGAATATCTTCATATTTATAATGTCTTATAACATTTACATGGAAATAATCATCATCTGGAAATTCAAATGTATGATTTACTTTATCATATATTTTCCATATATCATCACTGTCTCTTCGTCTAACTAAATGACGTGTTTTATCCCATGAGTCGCTTCTGTCAATTTGAATAACATCTGAATCAATTATAAATTTATTATCTGTACCTTTATTAGTATATTTAACATGTTTTTCTCTATTAAAAACCCAGCCTTCATTCAAAACATCTTGATGAGTTTCTTTAAAAATATTATAAATAAAACCTACTTCTGGATTATCATAATCTAATGTAGATATAGGTGCTTGTCCAATACTACCCAGGATCGCATTGACTGCGGATAGTTCGGTATCGATATCAACGGTTGTGGGAGTAGAAGTCATAATTAAAAAATTTAAATTAAAAGGGAGGTAGTGATACCCCCCTTATTGAGTTAGTTATACTGAGCTGTTACTACAGCGCAAGTGTCAAGAACACCTGAACCGCCTACAGTAGCATAAGCTAAACGTAAGTTTTTTGTTGTGGAGGCAACCGCTGAAGGGGTGCCTGATCCACTAGTATCTGAAGGAGAAATACGAGTCTCGGTGCCAGCACCGCATGAACCATATTCTCCAACTGCTGTTGGGACTGCCATAGTATTTTATAGTTAAGAAACTGTTCCTATGTTAGCAGGACTCAAATGCTTCCTACCATACTCTAAAGGAGTAGGAGGATTCTTAGTGATTGATTTATCAACCTGTCCGATTCCGCTTAAAGAAGCACCGTTCCCTTTAACTCTAGTAATAGTCGTAGATGTTCCAGGATTAAGTGACATAATTAGCTACGTGCTGAGGTTAATTCAATAGCACCTGCAGGGTTAAGTGTACCTACACCCATTGCTAAACGTCCGACAAGTACATCTCCTTGGTAAAGAACTGATACGTCTCCGCCTGTTACTTGAACCTGTGGTCCAATAGCTTCAACAATACCTGCAGCATCACGCTGATAGATTAGTCCACAGTGTGTAGAGAAATCACCATTGTAGCTGTTGTTCTCACCAGACACAGAGTTAACTGTACCTGCAAGGAAAGGTAGGTTATTAGAACGCTTGATGGATATACCAGCAATTTCAACTAGACCTTCACCAGAGTTAAGGTTACCTTGTGAGTTACCATAGTCTCTGTTAAGGATGTTAGAAGATACCTGAGATACTAGAGCGTAGTACTGACGTGGGTTAAGCACGGCTGTACGTCCAGTCTTAGGAAGATTCTTTTCATCAAGAATTGCTGCTGCCTCAAAGAAGGCATCCACTAATGCTTGTGCGTTATACTCCTTAGTTGTTCCCAGTTCAATCTGAGTACCACCTGGTTCTGGACCTGGAGATGCTGTGATAGGATGAGCTTCACGTGCTGCTAGAGCAATCGTTCTGAAGACTTTCTTATCATATGCTTCTGCAAGAGCGTGACCGATCTTGGCACTTATTTCAGATCTTAGAGAGTAATGTGCAAGTGTCTCATCGAGATCATATACGAAAGCACTAGAGATGAGTAGATCATCACATTGGATGGTCTTCTCAGCTACTGGTGGATCG
>VTLG01014206.1_pt1 | contig 15533 bp, 16 predicted proteins | sample 4694571 | NCBI WGS metagenome assembly VTLG01 (sample SAMN12604809, study PRJNA352737) | marine metagenome | biome: ENVO:00000447; feature: ENVO:00000209|ENVO:00000569|ENVO:01000036; material: ENVO:00002151; isolation source: viral sequences binned using virsorter ...
ATCTGCTGTTTCAAAATCTATTTTAGTTTGATCATCTTCACCAATTTTAATATCTGTTGCAAGTAAAGAAGTAATAGCAGTTTGTGCTGCTGCCATTCTTGCTGCTGCTAAAGTTCCTGAGCCAATATTTGATGCATTTGTAGTATCTGTTGTTGCAGAAGAAGCTAATGATGTTCCATTAAGTGTAATTGCATCTGCTTCCAATGTTCCATCTACATCTACATCACCTGATATATCTAATTCTGTTGCTACAATTTTATTATTAAATGTAGCTGCTCCTGCTTCACTACCATCAAGAGTAAGCATAGTAATATCAGAACTATTATCTGTACCTTTAAATATAATATCTGAATCATTTGCTGCTGCGTCAATTGTAATGTCTCCTGAAGATGTTGTAAGATTAACTGCTGAATCACCAGCTGTTAAATCATCTGCTGCTGAAGAAACTCCACTTGTAAAATATGTTTTAAATGTTGCAGCACTAGTCATTCTCATTGTGCCAGCATCGTTATGAAGAATACCATCTGCGTCTGCAACTGCTGTAGTACCTCTTGCAGTATCACCATCTATTAAATTAATTTCTGCTGCTGTTGCACTTACGTTAGTTCCACCAATATCTAATGTTGTTACAGAAATTTCTCCTGCAACTGTAACAATTCCATCTGCTAATGTAATTAAATCAGTATCATCAGTATGTCCAATTGTAGCTCCATTAGTAATAACATTATCAACAGTTAAAGTTGTTAAAGTTCCTAATGATGTAATATTTGATTGTGCTGCAGTTGTTACTGTTGCTGCAGTTCCAGAAACATTTCCTGTTACATCACCTGTTAAAGGTCCAGCAAAAGCATCTGCTGTTACTGTTCCATCAAAAAATGCATCTTTAAATTCTAAAGAAGAAGTTCCTAAATCAATATCATTATCTGTTACAGGAGCTAAAGCACCATTAACTAATTTAATTTGATCAGCACCATCAGTTCTAAATAAAATTGTATTATCAGTAGCAAAATCTATATCATTATCTGAATCTCTTCCAACAACTAAACTTGTATTTAATAATGATGATATTGTAGTTTGAGAAGAACCTAAAGCAAAATCTAAAGTATTATCTCCATCTTCAAATGTAACAGTTATGCCTGTTTCAGTATTAGAAGAAACCATTCCTCCAACTGCATCAGTTATAAATTCTGTTAAAGTTGCACCATCAACTGTAATAGCATCAGCTTCTAAAGTTCCATCAATATCTGCATCACCAGAAATATCTAAACTAGTTGCATCTAATTCACCAGCTACTGTTAATACTCCACTAGTAAGTGTTAGTAAATCTGTATCAGATGTATGACCTATAGTTGTGCCATTAATATTAATATTATCAATTACAGCTTGAGTAATTGCACTATTTGTTCCAAGTGTTGCTCCATCAATAGATCCAGCATTAATATCAGCTGTATCTGCTACTAAAGCATCTGTTGTAACTGTGCCATCAAAATAACTGTCTTTAAACTCAAGAGATGAAGTTCCTAAATCAATATCATTATCTGTTATAGGTACAATAGCACCATCTTGTATTCTTAATTGTTGTACTGCAGAAGAAGATACTTCTACATAAAATTCTAAATGATTATTAGTTGAATCAACTAATACTTTATTTAAACTATCAGCATCTCTGATAGATCCAACAGGACCACCTTCACCCGCAGTTCCATCATGCGTGTGTCCTGTAGTTGCGTTAAATGCAGCTAATACTTGGTTAAACTCATCATTAGAATGAGCTGCGGTGATAGTATCACCTGTTGTAAAGCTGGATTGTCGAGCTGAATAGCCTGCCATTATCTTCTTCCTCCTGGGGTAAATTCTAATTGAAAGCCTTTAACTGAAAATGAGTCTGCACTATTTTGATCATCGATCTGTAATGCTACTGCAAATCCTGAGCCTTCTACTGATTGTCTTACTAATGGAACACCTGATGCATCATATAGTGAACTACCATATTTTGCTGCTCCATATTGTCCAGCACCACCTACACTAGGTAATGCTATCTTTGTTGGTTGTGGTGTATTTTGATCATCATAATCATATCTAAGAGCTAAGTTTGCATCAATAGAAGTTCCTTCACCTTCATAGTTTAAATTAACTCTTTGCATATATTTTCTTAGACCTGGATCTCCCATCACCATATCTGGAGATCTATATACTGCTTGTATTGTTGTTGTAGTTGCACCTGTTGCAAAAGTATTTCCTGTTTCCATTTTATAAATATAACCATCATATCCACCAAATACTTGTGTTTCAACAGCACTTATAAAATCTGAATCTGTACATGCTGGTTTAATACCTACCATATCTGCATATTCAAATCCTATTGATCCTGTATTAGGATTATTTTTTAATACACCTATAATTCCTTTTGATGATAATTGACCTGTAGCTGTTACTGGATAAAATAATCTATATTGAGATTTACCTCTAATAACTATAGATGATATTCTATCTAATGTCACTTCATCAATTCTAGATTGTATTTGTCTAGATATAGATCCAAGTTCAACGTCACCAATTCTTGCTGTACCTGCAATAGTTCTTAATCCATCTGGTGCTAAAAATATAACATCACCACCAATCTCTTGAATACTACCACCATCTCTACAGCCAATATTTCTTGTAACTTCTTGTACAGCAAATGATGCACTTGCTGTTCCAGTTAATTTATATATTCTATCTTCACAAAATATAATTAATTCATTTCTAAATACTTTTAATCCTACAACTGCAGAGTCAACTTTAAATGATCCTGCTCCACTTCCTGTAGTAAAATTATCTTCTTCAAATGGTACACTAAATATAACTTCTTGTGAATTAGTTGCACCAGCATAGAACATATGATTTTGAAATGCTTTTACAAATTTAGGATTTGTAGGAGCTGTACCACCACCTGTTGCATTTACAACATCAACTGCATAACTTGTATTAATTATTTGTGCAGCAGAATGACCTGTTGCAATTATAAGTTTATCAGTTCCATCAAAATTAAACTTTTCAAAATCGTAAGCTCTACTAGAAGTTCCAAGTCCTGTTGTTAAAGATGTCCAACTTCCAGATGTTGTTCCTCTGTGAATATCACCACCTCTTGCAACAATTATTTGATCATTAAATATAATAGAACAGTCTATTACAAGGCTACTATTACTAGATCCTTCAGGTACAATTGTAGTATTATATCTAGCTGTACCACTAACACGTCTATACCCGCCCTTAATATCGGGTTCAAAGTTTTGTAAGATTAGTGCTTCACCTGGTTGCATAGAGAACACATCTTTGTTCAATGTTAAACCACCCGCACAACTTACAACAAATGGGGATATTAAATCTGTTGTTGGCATTATTATTATTAATTTACTCTTCCACCAATATTAGTAGCAATACTTTCTGCTATTGTATCGCTTCTCATATAGTCATTTTTAGTTGCGTAATCTACTTTTAATAATCTTAATTTTCTTTGAAAATCTCTATCAGCTAATTGTGCATGTTGTGGATCTGATCTTAACATATAAGTATAATATTTAGATCTATCTACAATTAATGAACTAAATCTATCAGGCAATGTCATAGTGTCTCCATGAGCTGATAAATCTGTATGTGTAGTGTAATAATCATAGCTAACTGTAAATTCATTTGTATTTGGTCTTGGGCTAACACCAAATGCTGAATGGTCTGGTAAAATATAAACTCTTAATGGTGTTGAATATCCACTACTTGCATTAGTATCATCAGTTGGTTTGTATGATTGTAAAAAATTATCATATGATATAAATGTTAATTTTCTAGTAGCTATATCACTTCTAGATATTCTAACATAGTCAACATCTAATTGTATACTAGATGCTTCTAAGTATATATAAGAAGTTTGTGCTGTTGCAGTAAATGTAGTATTTAGTATAGCACCTTCTCTAAAATTAGTTACAGCTTGTGTTGTGTTTAAATTTTGTGTTCCACCTGCAGATGTTCCGACTCTTATAATTAATGCAGTACTAGAACTATTTGGACTTAAAACTCTAACTTGTATTTTATAAGTTTTATTTACAGTAGTATTAATAGCTTGATATGCAGCTGAATTATTTAAATTTAATCTACCATTACCACTTGCTGTATAAGATGGTGAACCATCTCCAGTTGTCCAACTACTTATATTAGATGTAAACTCACCATTAGTTACTAATTCTTTTGGACCCATAGAAAATGAATCCATATCTGCTTTTCTAAAATCAGCAGGAAAATCATATTCATTATCGCCAATAGTTAAATCTTGAGTTGTTCTTGAATATAATAAAGGTATTTCACCTGTTTCATTGTATATATCATGAATACTTTTATTTATAAAATCTTTTACTGCAGTTTGTATACCACGACTTGAACTAAACGTACTAGAGGTTAACTCTGTTTCGTTTAATTCTCTAAGTACACTATTTGTTAGCGTTAGGTATGTTGTTGCCATTCTGTAATAACTCTAATATTTTGTTAAGTTTTTCTTCTTGTTTATCAATTCTTTTTTCTAAATGATCTACCCTTATATTATTACCTAATGAAATAATTCTTTGTCCTGTGCTTGCATCAGTTTTTTTTCTTAAATCGTAAGTTGTCATAAAATTCCTATTTGTTATAAGGGGTAAGTATTAAGGGGGATATTAATACCCCCCTTAATTTTTATTTATTAATTGTGGTCAGTTTCGTCAATACCTGATACATCACAAAGAACAGCCCAAACACGAACTTTACCCGCACTTGAATCTGCTCCAGCTGTTAATATATCTAGAGTATCTGCACTAGCAACTACAACTCTAGCTGTAGCTGTAAGTGTTGCATAACCAGTAGCATTAGTGTCACCATCAACATATCTGTCAACGTCTCCACCAGTGATACCTAAGTCCATAGTAGCAGAACTAGATAATGCTGTGATTACCTCGATTCCAGCTTCCATGATTAAAGTTTCTGCAGGAATGTCCAAAGCGTTGACTACGTCTCCGTTTGCTGTTCCTGAGCTACTATTAATTGCTGATATATCAATTGTATTTTCAACTAAGTAAGGTGTTCTACCATTAGACGGATGTCCAGTAGTCCCACCAGCACCTGTTTTATTATAAGTTGCCATAGTATTCTATAATCCTCCTAATTAACCTATTGTTATAACGCCTCTTAGAACTGCATCGCTTCTTAGAATTTTTCTTCCAAAAACGTGTAGTCCTCTGACAACGTCTGCGAATGAATCAGGGTCTCTGATTAATTCAGTTTTTGCAATGTGATTTACAGTTGCAACTCCTGACGCATGTCCGTACACATAAGCATACTCATTAGATCCAGAAGATCCAAAAGTATGAGATGCAGCACTTCCACTTGAAACAGCAATTGCGTTTGATGAGTACATGTTAAAACCAAATAATGGTCTGTCTGTAACTTTACCATTTCTGATTTGTGATGCACCACCATCGTTCATTACTGATTGGTCAGATAGTTTTCCGCCTGCTTTTCTTAATTGTTCAAAGAATTCAGGTGGAGCAACTAGCCATCTATTTTCTTCTGGCACATCATTTTTGTCCAAGTTCTTTTTAGCTGTTGACACTAAATTTGCTAAAGTGTCTACTGCTGCGTCACCATCGATTGGTGAACCATCAGTTCCTGAACCAGTACCATCACTAGCATTGTCGTAAATAAACTTCAATACATTGTAATCGTAGTTTTTCTTTAATGAATATGCACCTGAAGAGGTTGCAAGAGCTTCAAAGTTTACATGAGATTGTCTTTCTTCAATATCATCTACTTTAAAAGCAAAGTAAGAACCTTGATCGACAGTCATAGTTATTTGGTCATCAGCTAATATTTGTGTATCAACTGTTTGACCTCTAGCATAATCTTTAACTGTAATTGTAGGCTCTTTTATTATTTTTACTGTGTCGCCAAAATTTTCAATTTCTCCAGCGTAATCAGTGTTAGTAATATCTTCTACCACTGATGCTCTTCTGAAGAATTTTTGAACTTTCTGACTAAAAATTTGCGGAGTAAAATTACCTTGTGCAAGGTTTTGATATCCCGCAGAGTTTGTAAAAGCCATATGCTTCTCCTTATTGTTTAGTTAGATTGTTATCTTTGTTCAATCCTACCTTCTAAACGTGCAAGGTCAATGTCTTTTTCAAATTTTTCAAATTGATGAGGTTTCAATCTAGAAATCTCACTAGTTGTCCAAATTTTTTTCTTTGGTATCTCAGACTCAGTACTTTTTTTAGTTTTAGAAATTGCTTTAGCAGCTTCTTTTTTAATATCCTTTTCTTCTCTTTTACTTAACTTACTAATGCCTTGATCCATTTTATATAAATCAATTGCTCTAGCAGCTAATGTAGCATTAGATGTATTTTCATACAACCAACCTTGAATAGTAGGATCTTGATTTGCAGCCCAATTATGAAACTCATCTTTTGAACGAATCTCACTAAAGTCAGGATGCAATTTTAAAAGTTCTACTTCTGCTTTTTCTTTTGCAATTTGTTCTTGCTGGAGTTGAAGGTTTTTATATTTATCTTCAAGTTCTGCAGTTTGAGTAGTAGCTTTGTTCATGGCTATAGTCTCAACCATATCATAAACATCAGGGTACTCTTTTCTCCATGCCTCTAATTCATCTTTTGATTTAGGTGGCACAAATTGTTTAGTACTTGATTCTAATTGTGTACGCAAAGATCTAACTTCGTCCTTGTGTTTATGTAAAGTAGAATCATAATGCTTTTTAAGATCATCGTAACGTTTCTTAAAAGCACGATCTTCAGCTTTTGCAGGGCGTTCAGCGATGGGAGTAGCCTTTACTTCTGATTTTTCTGCAGTCTCTTCAGATGCATCGGTGTCCTTCTGTTCGGTTGCTGCTTCTGCTTCCTTTTCTCTTTGTTCCCTATGAAACTTTGTTAACTCACCTTTAGCAAAAGCCTCAGTTTCAGCATCATCAGTTTCTCTAACTTTGCTATAAGGATTTGCTTCTGGTACTTTAACTTTAGTTTTTTCAGAAACTTTTTTTTCTTCTTCCATTATTTTTACCTCTTAGGTTAAGTGCCTTATGGATAAGGGTAGCTTAAAACTTATATAGTTTGTGGGCTAGTCATTATACCTTGACTAGGTGGCACGTTGTTATTGTTTCCATCTTTTTGAACCATTTGTCTAAAATTTGACATAGATCCAAATCTCTCAATAATAATACTTCGAGGGATACTAACGGTATTTTCACCTATTCCAAATTGCGGGAATATATCCTGTCCAAATATTTTACTAAGAACATTTTTAAAAGATGGTGTTAAATGAATGTTTAAGATTCGTTTATCATCATCTTTCAAATTCTCTAAATTAACTTTTTGTTGTGGTATTCTTTGGGGAGTAGCTTTTTGTTCTACAGCTTTTTCTGTAGGCATTTTTAATGGTTTAAGAACAGCAGGTTTTTTATTCATTATACCTGTTGTTGTAAACGCTGTTTGTTGTGTTAAGGGTTGTCCTTTATAATCTACTGCCATAATTAATAATCGTATGCTGGTCCTCCCATATCGACTCCATAATCTGTATCATCACTACTGTCTTGATAGTTATCTCCTACTTGTACTCCTTTATCTTGTGGTGGTGATGGTGGTTCACCATGATCTTCTGCATCAAATACTGTGCCAGGTCTAACATCTAAATAACCTTTTTCATCTCTATAGTTAGGAACACCTCTATAATCATTATACACATCATAATCTTGATATTCAGTATACTGCTTATCTAAATCTTTCATATAGTTTTGATACTCTTGACTTGCATATACATTATCCATTAAGTTAGTTATTTGTTTATCAGAATAATTTTTAACAATGCCAGCACCTGCACCTAATATCATATTCATTGGGTTATTAGTTAATAATCCAAGTAAATTTGTTTTATCTCTTATCTCACCTGTTGTTGCACTTCTTGTTGCATATTTTTCGTAATCAATTGCAGATTGTTGTCCTGTAAATTGTTTTAATCTAGACATTTTATCTCTGTCCATTGATGTTAGCATATCTCTATCTCTTGGATCTCCACTAAATGTTTTTGGATCAGAATCATTTTCTGCAATATAAGTTTTTAAAATTTTTAATTGTGATTCTTCACTAAATGGATCTTCCGATGAAGTAAATTCATAATCTGTTAAATTAGCTCCTCTTGGTTCATAAGCACCAATATTAAAATCAGTTTTAATTACAGGTGCTGAACCTTTTACAGTATTTTTAACTAGTGATGGATTACCATCAGCATCGTAACTTAAAGAATACTGTATTGCCATTAATCACCCTCTTTATGACGTTTGTTTGCCGTTGGTAGGTTTAGTATTTGGCGAAGCAAAACCAGCTTCCCCTGGCATCGGTATATTGCCGATTCCGATGTTGCCACCTCCATTTCCTGTTGGATCTGAGACTGAAGCTCCAGCAGGTACTTTTCCAACTGTTGCCATAGGGTCTTGTTCTCCAATAGGGGCTGTATTACTTTGATTTCCATTTGCCATCCCCATTATTTGTGCATAGATAGCTGCTTTCTCTGGATCATTTATTAATTGATCAGGATCAATATCTAATGCTTTTGCTATTTCTTTTAAACATGTATGCCATTTAACAAACGGTGCTAACGCTGGGTTAGATGCTGTTTGCATAAATGTCATTAATCTTTGTGATCTAACTTCTTTCTGCATTAATGATGATGTACCTCTTGCTTTAATTTCAAGGTCACCTTTAATGTGTGGCATGTCTGCATTGAATTGCATATTCCAATGAAAGAAACTATCACCTAGGGGTTTAATTAAATAGTCATCAATATTTTTAATAACTGTTTTAATACTTAATGCTGCAGCACCCATTAGCATGGACATACCAGCCGCAGTTCTTGTAGTTGATTGTACTCCTGTTGTACCATGTGAATATGATGGTATACCAGTAGCCTCATCTGCTAATTGTCTAAATCTATCAAACATCATCATATTTTCCTGTGTACTATTAGGAAATTTAATTGCATTGATAGATGTTCCTGGTTGACCACTTTGTCTTCTAAATATTTTACCAGGAAAAATTTTCATATCTTGACCAGGTACTAATTGTGTTTCATCAACATCAAATACTAAATTACCTGATAAAGCTAAGTTGTCAATAGCCATTCTTGCATGACCATTCATAATCTGTTGTGAGTCTTCCATATTTTCTGGAACTCCAACACCAAAAAATTGATAAGGATTTAATTCATATGGACATACCATAAAAGGTATTCTTGTAGGTGTAAATGGATTTTCTACCATTCTTAAAACTTTACTACCACATATCCAAGCGTTTACACTAATTACTTCTTTATCACTTTCAATTCCACATTGATAAGCTAAGTCTTTATCTACTATACCCCAATATTCTAAAACTTCAAATCTATTTTTATAAATATTTTCTACAGTTTCTCTATCATATAAAGAAGATTCATATCCTCTAACTTGATAGTTAGGTCCTTCTTCTAAACAATGATCTATTGCTTGCTCATCAAAGAAAGGCATTTTTCTTAAATCTGAAAACTGTTGTCTATTTAATGAATGTCTCTGAATAACATAATCACAATCATTAATATTTGTAGCATTTGGATCTGAATAAAAATTCCAACATGATACTGCTTCTATTTTTGGGACTGTTTTAATTTTTTTAATATAAATTGATTTATCATCTTCTTCTTCAAAAGAATGATATTCATGATCAAAACTAAATGGTCCTTTTAAAATTCCTGTTCCTAATAAACACATTTCAAAGAATACATGCCGCATAGTTGTTATTGCTTCAGATTCTTCTAATTGATCGTGTATTAATTTTTCTAAATTTTTTGCACCAATACCTGCTGGTTCTATTTGAGGTTCACCAGCATTTGCAGGTCCATCTTCAAAACCTAAATTACTATATTCTTGTGCTAAATTTTGCATTAGCATATCTGCAGTTGCACCTGCTGGTATTTGTCTACCATCACCTTTAAATCCGTATGGATCTTGTGGTTGTTGTGGTGCTTGTGGCTGTTGTGGTTTTAAATGTGCGTATTCAGATATATCTTCTGGAACTTGAGTTGGTGTTATTCCTAATGGAAATTTACCACCTGAAAATAAAACTTCAATAATTTGACCAAATGCAGCTAACACTTTAGTCTTTGTTATTTTAACAAAAACTTTAGACTTTTCATTTTGACGAAAAGCCATTTCAGGACCGTATAATCCTCTGTAGTTTCTATAAGCCTTTAACCATCTTTTCTCATCATAGAGTCTAGATGTTTCAGCTTGATAAAATTTTTGTCTTATATGACCTACAATAGGAGATGATTCACTGATTGGATCAGTTGTTTTATTTTTATCTTCTTCCATTAGCTTTTATTTTTTAAATAATCTTTTTGAAATTTTTTAAAAAGATTTAAAGGTTTTCCAAGTGGACTTTTTATATTTTCTTGAAATTTTTTAAATACACCAATAGGTTTACCTAAAACACTAGCAACTTCAGATGATTTACTTTCATCTGGATGTTTATTAGCATAGTCTTTGCCGTTACCATTTTTCATAAGTATATATCCTTAGTAGTCTCTTTCTTCAGCCATTCTAAAAATTGCTGGATCTACTTTTGATTTTGATTTACCTTTCTTATCATTACCATCACCAGATGTAGCCCCTTGATTTATTTTTGAATTAGGGTCTATTGCCATAGGCTCTTTTGGAGCTTTTGGTGTATCAGGTGCAAGTTCTCCGTGCATATATCTTTTCATCATGTTTATGTCTCCTTGTATTACCACTTATTATTAATAATCTTTTTCATCAGCCATATTAAACAAAGACTGTTGTACATGCTCAGCACCAGGTTTGCTAGGTGCATCTACATCGTATGCAAATGGTTCTTGCTTTCTGTGTGTGTGTTGAGAAAAGTCAATATTAGTATGTTCCCTGTTAGGCTGTTTACCTTCAGGTGCATCACTTACTTGACCTTGTTTAACTTTAGCTTTTGGATCGAATTTACTTTCCATATTGTCTCCTATATTTTAATCTTTTTTATTGTTAAAACATTTTTAGTTGGTATGGTTGTATAGTTACCACCTTGTTTTATGTCGTTATTATCTTCAAAACTAAAATCTGCCATAACAACAGTTGTTGTTGTATTTTGATTTACCAACCATCCAACACTACAACATATTGCTGTTTTAGATTTTTTTATATCTACTATATCAGACCAATTAGTTTCACCGATAATGTCCTCCCAATAAATCCGAACTAAGGGATAGGGAAAATTCTTTTTGTTTACCTCTGGTATTTTTCTCTTTACTGTCATTAATATCCAAATTTTTTATCTTGTGGAATAAAATCTTCAGAGGGTCTTCTAAATCTTGCTGCATATTTAGGATGTGTAGGTCTGCTCATACATCCATATCTTAATGCATCATATGCATGATCTTCTGCATTTGTATCTACATCTTCAGGATTCTTATCATCTGTTGGTAACATTCCTAAAGTTCTAATTAAATTTCTACAGGTTTTAAAAACTCTTATACCTGGTTGATTATCTTTTATTGCTAATCTTTTGTGAATTTCTAACTTACCATTAATTCTGCTTTTAGGTGATCTATCTGATGGTCTCCATCTACAACCATGCTGTATCATAGTCTCTGCAATACTTGGACCAACATCACCTCTTTTAGCCCATGTACTAACATCAAGTATACCATAGTTTATATACTCATCTTTTTCTAAAGTAAGGACTCGTCTTGCGAAATGATCCGCTGTAACTTTTTTGGTATACAATTCTCTATAGATCCAGAGATTGTTATCATAATCAACAGCAAACCAAAGCACACAAGCAGGAGAACTATAACCCCAATCAGCAGCACGAAATTTATACCAACTCCTAGGTATGTCAAAAGGTTCGACAACGTGAGTTGTTTTGTTAAATTCTGGAAATGCTGAATCTTCATATGCGTCCCAATCTCCGTCTAAAAATTGTTTTCGTTGTACTTCTGGTAAAGATGCAAGCATGATATAATAATCATCAGTTTGCATTAGATAGGGATTGTCTTGTAATTTTGCTGGAATAAATCTACGACTAATATATTTTTTACCATTAGGCGTATCAATTCCTACATCAAAAGCTGTATTAGGATTTGCTGGTTCTACAAACATTTCTCTTACCCATTGTGAACCAACGTTACCTGGATTACCTGTGGATCTCATAAATACAGGAATATCAGGATCTACACTTCTAAGTGATGATCTTAAAAAATTATATATATCTGGCGAATGATATTGTGGAAGTTCGTCTATTCCTATCCATGTGTAGGATTGACCTTGGTAACGTAAAACATCTGTCATGTTTTCTGCGTATCCGAACTCTATCTTTGCTCCCGATGGGAATCGCCATTCTTTTTCTTGCTCTCTCCATTTTGCTCCTGGATATGCTTTCGAGTATAATAGCTGAGACTTTTGAATTAAGTCTCTTAACTCTGGCATTGTCCGCCTTATTAGGAGTGCTCGATGATGAGCTTTGGAACAGTATCGAAGTGGGTCTACTAGCATCGCATAGGATTTACCACCACCTCTTGCTCCACCATAAAATACTTCTCTTTCAGAAGCTGCAAGAAATTCTGTCTGTGGACCTGAATTAGGTTTAAAGATAACCTCTTGCTGATTTATGTGCTCTTGTATTGTCTTAGGAGCACTCTCGATTTGATCTTCCGTAATAAGTTGAGTCTCTTTACCCTGTAAAGATTTATCTATAGTTAACAGTTTTGTTTTAATATTTTCTGCTGACCGTTTGGCAGATCTTAGTGATTGCTCTGCCTTTGCAACTTTTTTACGACTGCGAGCTAGAATCTGTTGTGTTGATTTCTTGGCTTTCTTTTGAATTACTTTCTTGGGCTTCGGAGGTGCCACTTCGTTCAATTCGTTTTTTAAGTCCGACATGTGATATATATCTTCCTGTTTTTCTATGTAGCCAAGATGCTGTTTCTCTTAATGAACAATTTTTTAAATAATCTTTTGCTTGATTAAGAGCATCTAATTCTTCTTTTACTGGTTCTAGGTATCCAGGTGTACTAGATTCTTTAAAACCAAATGGAACTGTCTTAGCTCTCTTTTTTATTTTTATCGGTTCCATCTTTTGCTGGTAATATAAATATACCGTGTAGAGCTTTCATATTAATATCAAGTTGATCTTTTTTAACAAGACCAACTCTATCTAAAATTGAATTAGCAGCTGCTAGACGAATACTTGCCTGTGGAGTAGTGCCGTCTTCATCTAGTAAGGCGATTAACCTATTAGCCGCTTGTGCAGAGTGCGTTGATAAATGGTTCTCCGCTAATTCTGTAATCTCTTTTTTCAAATTTCTTATAACTTTACTATAACTATTTTCCGAATAGCCAGCCAATCTTGCTGCTTCTCTCGGGTTTCCTTTTGCTTCTCCGAACAACACGTCTAGAAACTTTTCCTGCATATCGGTTAAGTTTCTTTTTTGAGTTTTCGTTATAGAAGAATCCATGTTTTGCATTTATTAATTCCATTATCTCTCCAAATGGGAGAGTTTTTACTTTATCCGATAAATATATCTTCGTCTGTTTCAATGTCATCTGTGTCTTTAGCACTACTACCTGGTCCTGCAGGTTGCATTTGTAATTCTTCAGGAATATCTTCTTCTAATTCAGGTAATTCCTCTGGCATCATTGGTCTAATTGGCTTAACACCAGCTTTTGCTTGCATAGTTTCTATAAAGCTAGGTTCAATATTAGTTTGCATACCTAATGGGCTGTATAAAACTTTATCTTCATCATTTGTTAATGACATATCAAAACCTTTTTGTGCTTGTTTGTACAAATTTGTTGTTGTTTTTTCTTTAGTTACACTTTCACCGCCAACAGGAAATGATCCTGAGCCAGTTTTTAGGTAACTTGGTATGTTTGCTTCAAATTTCATAATTAATTATATGTTCTATTTGTGATGACCCTGTGTTTTGTTGTGTTATGTTTGCGTGTGTCCCTTAAATAAAACATATACTTACCATTATAGTGCTTATATGTAATTTTGTCAAGCGTTATTTTTAGGTGTGACAAAGTTTACAGATTTTATTGTTGACAAAATTGGATATGGGGTGTATAATGTTCATAGGAACCCCCAGGGGAGCCTTTACATCTATACTATACCTATTTTTAGAACTACCCCCTAGGGTATTCCTAGGGATATTGTCGGAATATTGTACCCACAAATACAGCCCAGAGTTGGTTAACAAGGACTTTGGAGATTTTCTGGTGACTGGGTATATAGTATATAGGCACCCCCCCGTGGCACACGCATAGGGTGTAAGAAAAATTTTTTTAGTAATATTTATGTAGCCCTTTAGGGCTTCCCTAAATATCCCCTAGAAAATCTTTATAGTCTTTAGACCTTATTTTTTGCTACTTTTGTTAAAAGTAGAATTTTTTTTTGAATTGCAACTTGGGAAAGAATTAGCTTAACACTTGGGGAACTCTTGGGCAGTCTAGGTTTTTGTACCTAGACTACCCCGTGTTAAGTTAAATATTAGATTTATATTTTCTGAAATCACCAAAGTTTAAATCAAAAACTTTTTGATTTATTCTTGGCATATAGTCCGATGATTTAACTCTAGGAAATTTTGTTTTTTCGTAAGTCTTAAAATTTCCCTTGCTGTCGGTCATAGCTTTCACTATCGCAACATAAAGAGTTTCAATTCCTTCACTTGCTTTTGGATGATTATTTCCAGCAAGTAATGAAATTATTTTCTCACCAGCTTTTACTAATTCATTAACTTCTGAAATTAAGTGATTGTTAGGAACTGTATTTTTTCCCTGCTCACTTTTAACAACATTAGTTATTAAATTAGCTTTTCCCAAAATGCCTTTTTCAACATCATTAATACTGTTTAATGATTTACTGAACGGACTTTGAGTAGCTGACGTTCTGTTTGCTTCTTCAACTTTTTTTGGCATGAAATAAGTTTTAACTATTTCTAAAACCCCGTCATCACCACGAAAAGTTTTACTTATTTGTTTTCCCATTTCTGATTTTGCAAATAATCTAGTAACAAGATTACTTCTGAAAACTTTTAAATTTTCATCTGCAATATCTTTAAAAGAAAACATATTCCAATTCATCAACAACTGAACGGGGTCTGTTTCTTCGTTCAACATTGTTTTTAAATCGAAATGTTTTTCATTAGCAATATAAAACATTACTAAAGGGGCAACATCACTTATTACTCTATACTCATAAATAAAGTTTTTTCTGAAATTCTCTAAAACTCGTCCTAGAGAAGTCAGTAAAACTCTATCTGTAAATCTACCAAAGTCTTTGGCAATTAGAGTTTTGTGCGTGCCGTCACTATTGAAAAATATTTTTTCAACTGATTTATCATTTTCAGTTTCATCAAAATATAATTCAAAAGGCATTTTGCCGTTTTTATAAAGAGCATATAAGTCTCTCGATAAATAAAGCATTTTGCCG
>VTLG01000267.1_pt1 | contig 15530 bp, 15 predicted proteins | sample 4694571 | NCBI WGS metagenome assembly VTLG01 (sample SAMN12604809, study PRJNA352737) | marine metagenome | biome: ENVO:00000447; feature: ENVO:00000209|ENVO:00000569|ENVO:01000036; material: ENVO:00002151; isolation source: viral sequences binned using virsorter ...
TGAGTGCGATTGATTTTATTTGGCAAGGAAAACAAGAAAGCATGGACGAAAGTATAAGACGAGTTAAGGCTGTTGATGATAGTGGCGAGTTAACAGATGAAGAAATGAATTGGGTTTTGATGTTGCTCATTCTTCCTAAACTTAAAGATATGGTTAGAACATCGGACGATTTTAAAAACTTTAAAGCCATGAAGAAAGCGACGAGGCACTAATGAAATATTGCCAAGGACCAAAGTGTCATACATATCAAACAAAAGACAGAATACGTGGACCGAAAGGCGCCAAGTATTATCAGACTAGACGACGTTCATCATTCTATTATCTTGGTGGCAATGCCTGTAATATGAGATGTGAGCATGATTGGTTTGAGAAGTTCGGCGACCAGGCTGTCAATCATTTCGGTCGTATTCATGAGCCAATAAGATTAACAGAAGATAATGCGTGGCGAAAGATGGAGAGATATAGTTGGCAGATGGAGAACAATGAGCCAAGATTATATTGGTGGAATACTTTAACTGATAGAGAACTACCCATGACACAAGAACAATACGACAATTCAAATTTAGTTCGTCCGTAACTAAACGAGCAACGCGACGCTGTCGCGTTGCTCACTCCCATTTATTTATTTATTTATTTGCGCGCGTCGCGTCGCTCGCTTCGCTCGCTCCGCGCGGCGCGGATCTCGATCGCCTCGCCTCGCTTCGCTCGGCTCGGCGGGGGGAACTCCCTTCAATAGTGGGAACCATTTCCATCCTGGAATTTGAATCACTACCTATCTTTAAATATATAAATAAAAAGGGGTCCCAATAGTTTCACCTTTATGGCTTGATTTAGACTGTTAAAGCGTTTAAATTCATTATGGGTCCCATATATGCATGTAGATCTAGAAAAAATAAAAAAATTACCCCCGGATGTAAGAAGAGACTTCTATAAGATGTACTTAAGGTACGGGGAGAAGAAAAAACAGTCCAATATCAAGCAGGACTTTTTAAGCTTTGTAAAGCATATGTGGCCAGATTTCATTCAGGGGTCCCATCATAAAATTATTGCAAAAAAATTTAATGATCTTTCAACAGGTAGAATTAAGCGTCTAATTGTTAATATGCCTCCTAGGCATACAAAATCTGAGTTCGCTAGCTCCTTGCTGCCCGCCTGGATGATCGGGCGTAACCCTAAACTCAAAATTATTCAAACGACTCACACCGGGGAACTTGCTATAAGATTCGGCCGTAAAGCAAAAACTTTAATTGATAGCCCTGAGTATCAAGAAATTTTTAAGACAAGACTTAGAGAAGATTCGCAAGCAGCAGGCCGCTGGGAAACCGCACAAGGTGGAGAGTACTTCGCAGCAGGTGTTGGTGGAGCGATTACCGGTCGAGGTGCAGATTTATTAATCATTGACGATCCTCACTCGGAGCAAGACGCAATGAACTTAACAGCGCTCGAGCGAGCGTACGAATGGTACACGTCAGGACCAAGACAACGTCTACAACCCGGTGGACAGATCATCTGTGTTATGACCAGATGGAACGTAAAAGATTTGACAGGCATGTTGATGCAGGCCCAGAAAGAAGCAAAGGCCGATCAGTGGGAACTCGTTGAGTTTCCGGCTATCATGCCGAGTGGTAAGCCAGTATGGCCGGAATACTGGAAGCTGGGGGAATTACAAACGGTAAAGGCCTCATTATCGCTTGGCAAATGGAACGCGCAATGGATGCAAAATCCAACTTCAGAAGAAGGAGCCATCATTAAACGTGAATGGTGGAAGAAGTGGAAGTTTGATCATATGCCAAAGTTAGACCATGTCATACAATCTTACGATACTGCTTTTATGAAAACAGAAACAGCTGACTACTCAGCGATTACTACCTGGGGAGTTTTTAGAGAAAATGAGGACAAGCCACCTAATTTAATATTGGTGGACGCGATTAAAGGAAGATACGAGTTTCCCGAACTTCGTAGAAAAGCACTCGAACAATATAAATACTGGGAACCGGAGACGGTTTTGGTCGAAGCCAAAGCCTCAGGACTGCCTTTGACTTATGAACTTAGAAATATGGGCATTCCTGTAATTAACTTTACACCCTCAAAAGGAAATGATAAGCATACAAGAGTAAACTCGGTAGCCCCTTTATTTGAAAGCGGCACCATATGGGCGCCCACTCACAAAGAGTTTGCACAAGAAGTTATGGAGGAATGCGCTGCATTCCCGTACGGGGAACATGACGACTTGGTGGACAGTATGACCCAAGCCGTGATGCGATTCAGACAGGGCGGATTAATACCGCATCCTGAAGATTACAAACCGGAAAAAATTATAAGAACTAAAAGGGTTTATTATTAATGGGAACATTATCATTCTACAAAAAAGTATTTGATTTTTTTTTAAAACGATTTCAAACCACTAAGGGTCGTCAACCAATGAATCCAGCAGAGTATTACGGAATTGAAAGAGAAGCGGTTAATTGGGTTAATAAAACAAAAGGTCAAAGACTTCCAGGACAAGCTAAACCAGACTGGCATACCGGTTGGACTCCAAGAGTGATTGAAGGGGGTAAAGGGAAAGAAGGAATTGAGAAAATAGATATAGGAGAAGTCATTCCGAAAGAAACTCCATTGACAAAAGACAAGTCCTTCAGAATTAAACAGGGACTTAGCACTCAAATAAAATTAAATACCTTACCACAAAATAAACAGCTTGCTAAAGAATTCGTTACTAGGAAAAATGCTGAGTTTAATTCTCTGGATCGAAAAGGTCAGACAGAAATTTTAGAACGGTTAGAGATTAGTATCAAAAATGAACAATCTAGTTTTGCTACCCCTGTTAAGCCTGAAGATTTCGCATCTGGCGGCATCGCGCGTGTGGGATTTGCTGGTGGACTTCTTGTTAATCTTTATAGAGGTGCAAAAGGACTTCAGCATGGAGCAATAGAAAGAAAACTAAGAAAAAAATATATTGAAACAGGCATGGATAAATTTAAAGCCTATGACAAAGCAATGAATGATGCGTCCGATGTTGTAAACCAAAAAAAATTAGAAATTGTTGAAAACAAAATGAAAGAAATAAATGTAAATAGTAATGACTATGTAGATTTAATTGATGAACACATAAGGCTTACGGACAGAGAAACGTATAAAGATATTAAAAGATGGAAAAACACTCGTCCTGATCTTGCCGATAAAACAAGAGCATTACATTTTCCACATTGGGCCAAAGCACGTTATGGTGAAAATTATCAGGGTGTTCTTGACAAACGACAAGCTTCAGCACTTAAAGAACAATCTGATGAAATCAACAAAATGTATCCAGATACAGATGGAGGCATTCAAGATTTACAGCAGAGGATGGTAGATGAGATAGACGACATGAACAAAGCAAATCTGGATGAAATTATTAAAGGTCGTAAGAAAAATGCTACAGGAGGCATTGCAGGACAACTGCACTTGAATCGACCGGGGTATCAAAGAGGCGAGCGAGTCAATCCTTTTGAAGAAACAGGCAACTTGCCTGGAGGCGCTTATGATACGAGGGAGTATATTCAATCTCCTATTCTAAAAGAAGATACAGGAATAACAACGGTTGAAGCACCTCCTAAAGAAGATAAACGTACTTTTGAGGGAATTATGTCAAAACATTTAGGAGGCATAAAAGCCAAAAGACCTAAGCATTTTTATTTTGAGAAGGATGAATTTGGAAATGTTAAATTAGATGAATTCGGAAAATCGATTAAAAGAAAATTCCGTATGGGGCCTATGCGTGGATTTGGAATACGAGACAAATCAATGGAAAACATTAGAAAAGTTATGAAGGCTGTTGAATTAGCTGAATTAAATAAAGAGCAATCCAATCATTTCTGGAACAAATTTGGTCTTGAATTTGGAATAAAAGGAGAAGAACTCGAAGCTTTAAAAGCGGGAAAAAGATATTTTAAAAAAGAAAATCTTCCTTTGATCAATTTAAATGAGGATACGCTTTTGAATATTACTAAAGGATTAGATTTACCTAAAAATACTAGAGCAACTTTATTCGCTGAATCTAATCTTGGAGGAGATATTAATTCATCCTTAGAATTGGCTAATAAGAATTTTAAGACCACATTAACCAAGGATGATGTGTCGTGGGACATTAAGCCTACATTTAATGTAGGGGAGATAGAAATTGCTCCGTCGGTTAAAGGTGTAGATGATGTTATTGAAAAAATTAAACTAGCTTTAGATAATCCTAACTGGACTTTGGAAGGAGAACTTATTAAAGCGCAAAAGCGTAAAGAAACAGGTGGAGCACCTGATCAGGAAACACAAAAACTTCAGGCGATGCTAATGGCAGATCCTAGGTTATGGAAATTGTTTGGTGGTTCTAGAGGCATGATGCAAATGTTTGGAGATACCATGACAGAAGACCAGAAAGGTGATATTTTTAAACTGAGTGGATCGTATACTTTTGATAATGATTTTAAAATTTCTCCAAGTTTAGAACAAGACCTTTTAACTCACGACACGACTTATGGACTTGGTCTTACCAAAGATGGTTTTTCAGCGGATTTGGGTTATGATGAAGGCCTTACAGGTTCCGTTGCTTATGGACCTGTTCAAATAGGCTCGACAGGAGATGGTGCACGTTTGGATCTTAATAAAAATATTTGGACAGGTTATAGCGATCCCGAAGAAACTAATCCTTATGGTAGTCTTGATATAAAAGGTTATTATGACACGCGAGGCAATTGGAATATTGGTCCAATATTCAGTATGAGTTTTGGAGGACCAAAGAACTACGAAATGGTTGAAGGTATAACTGAGCACGGACAAAAAGGACAAATTCCTAAAACTTGGATTGCTGAAGGAAAAAGCATAGCAGAACTTCAAGAAGCTCTTCAAAAAGAAAAACTCTATGCCAAAGGCGGCTTGGCTAAAGTCTTAGGAGTCTAATGGACATATTACAGTATATTCAGCGCATGAACCAGTTATATGGCAGCGAGCAGCAAGTGGCTAAGGCAGATAATATTTATCCTTGGGGATCAGAAAAAAATCCTTCTTGGATGTATGTCCCGAAAGATCCCAAAGGCCAACAAGACTTTCTAGAAGACTTCGATGTCGATAAAGCAACAATGCATGCTGAAGGTGGCAGAATTGGTTTTAAACACGGTGGCTCGTGGGCAGATTGGATGTCTAATCACTCCGACCAAATGACGTTTGAAGAATACTTACAGATGGACATGGATAAACCTGTTCATCCGATTAATAAAAGTGCTGGTGGCAGAGTCTATGACACCAGAAAATATTTCAGTCGTGGACAACTTGTACAACCTGGACCAGGGAGACCTGGGTATGCAGGACTAGATGCAGATAAATTAATAAAAGCTTATGGTGAAGAAGGAGCAAATAGTCCTATTAGAAGAGAAATTAAAAAAAGCTTATTAAAAAATAAACAATTTAAAGATTTTATTGGTGAAAAAGAATTAAAAAGAGTTTCTAAATTAGATCCTTCTGGAGCGAAAGGATGGACCGAAAGTAATTTAATAAAAAAGTTTATTACTTACAGAAGTCACATGAATATGCTTCCTGACAAAGGAAAGGGATATATCAGTGCGATGAAGTTAGCTGATAAATTAGGTATTCCAGAAAATACTTTTTGGAATAATATAAACTCTATTAAAAAAGACTATCCTCAATATAATTTTAAGAAACTTAATGAAACATTAAAAGGTGAAACACTAACTATTGATGGAAATAATTTTCATTATTACAAAGATCCAGGAAAAAAAGAGATGAAAGTACTCTTGGAGTATTTTGACAGACCTATTTTAGGTAAAGATACAGTTAAAGGTCTAAATGCTTTTTTCAAAGATGAAGCAATAATGAAAATGTTAGGTGAGCGTATCTTTCCCGATATTGAGGAGGCTCAAAGGGTATTAAAGGCGGCAAAACTTCCAGCAAGTGAACATAATGCAGCTACAGCAATGTTAAGACTGGGAGAAGTTCTACAAGGTAAACAATTTAAAAATCAAATTGATATAAAAGGTAATAAAGTTCTTGGAAATTATATTGTTAAGCAGTTGGATAACTTTGATATGACTCACCCGTGGTCAAGAGGGGTTTACGATGCTGCGGTAAGAGAAATATCAGAAAATATGCCAAGGCAGGTGGGTAGTATAGAAAAATATAAAACTTTGCTTAAAGGCGCATTACCAGACGGATTTTTAGAGAAGAAAAATTTAAACATGAATGAAATATTCAGTGTAAAGGCGTCTGCTAGAAATAAAGCGTATCCATATGCTTATTTTATTGACGTTATAGATAAAGATTTAAATCAAAATGAGTTGGCAAAATTTCATGGACATTTATCACAAGCTCAAACTAATTTGAGAAATAAGATAAGTCAAATCAGAAAAACACAAAATCCAAAATTTAGAAAAGCTCTTTACAAGGAAGCTGAAGATATTGTTAAAAAATTTGAAGGGACAAGAAAAACATGGAAAAATACTATTAAGAAAAATTATCCTGGAAAAAAATTTAATCTTCCGAATATTGTTCTTGGAAAAGAAAAAGAGATTTTAGCTAAAGACATGAAAATTGCAGAAAATATTTATAAAAAAGCTGAGTTAGATAAATGGGCTGCACAAAATATTGATATCGCAGGTCATGCTAGGAAGACTGGTTATGTTCTGACAGGTGCAGACAAAGGCATGCTTGTAACTGATATTAAAAAGGATCCAATAAAATTTTTAAAGCAAGCAGGATTCAACTTTGATCACTGTAAACTTAAATCAGTTGGTGGAAGCTATAACACTTGCGTACGAGATACGATTGAAGCCGAACAGAAGAAAGCTATAGATGGCGATGCTAAATCTAAAGCCAAGTTTAGTAAAGTGGGTAAATTAGCTAGTAAAGCAGGATGGGTTGTTGGTTGGATTGATGCTCCCATTGAATTAGCTTTTGCTTTACCGCATATGTTAAGAGGAGACGTTAATGCCGCAAAACGTGCTACGATTTTAGGTTTTGCTGGATGGGGCAGTGATAAAGAATTGGGTATCGCTAGACGAAAATCCCCAATGGCTTATCGATCTTTTAAAAGAAAAAGAGATATTGATAACTATATTGATAACTGGTTTAGATCTGAAACAGATAAACAAACATTAGAAACAGCTCCTGAAGAATTTAAATCGGATCTTAAACAAAATATAACTACAAGTTTAACGAACATGGAAAATATTGCGAAAAATTTTCCGGCGTCTGACCCTGAAACAATGTACAGAGAAGATAAAAGAGGACGGGAATATATTAGAGAAGAAGCTGAAAAAAGAGCTAGAGCAGGATTAACTATAACGGACGTACCTTTTGCGGGTGATGTTAAATTTGCACCTGGCGCAGAAGGTGAGAAATTGGATACTTTAGAAAAGTATATTAAATATAAAGGTGAGCCTTATTGGAAAAACATAGAACCTATGTTGGAAGATTTAAATTATCCTTTTGCTTTACATCCTTACCAAGTTAAAGATGAGCGGGATAGATATTCAGAACTTCCAATTAAATTAGCTAGTGAACTAGGACCTTTAGAAGCAAAAGAAACACGAACGGCTTTAGAGGAATTGGAAAGTCGAAATATTCCTTTTTATAATCAAGGCGGTCGTGTTCCTTTTGGAAAAGGAAAAGTCGTAAAAGGTATTGATGAAGGTCGAAGAGCCTTTATGAAATGGCTCGCTGGAATTACCGGCGCTGGAGTTGCAGTAGGAACAGGACTTCTTAAATTTGGCAAGACTATTGGCAAAGGTAAAACTGTTGTCAAAGCTGGTGATCACATTATTCAAGGCACTAAAGGCATGCCCGAATGGTACATTCCGCTAGTAAATAGAATCGTGAATGAAGGGACAGATGTTACCAAGAAGCTGGGAACGGTTGAACGAGAAATTGTTCACACTAAAAAAATTGGCAAAGGAGAAGAAGCCACAGTTTACCAGAATCTAGATACAGGAAACGTTAGAGTAGAATATCAATCAGCACATTCTGAAGTTCCTATTCAAATGGATTATAAAGCTCCTGTGGAAGATATTACATCTAAAGGGAAACCAATTAAAACTGAACCTGAATTTCAAGCGGTAGAATCAGAACCAAACTGGACTCGAACAGGACCTGATGATGCAGATCTTACTTTTGAAGGAGAAAATGTTGTAGGGTCGGTTGACGATTTAACGACTGATACTAGTAAGCTTAAAGAATTTGGTAAGAATAAAAAATTAACGATTAAAGAAAAAATAGAAGCTAAGAAAAAACAAGACTACAGAAAATCGTTAGAACATGATAGTGAAACCCAAGCAGATTATATAGAAACTAAATATGGACCAGGACCTGAACCGGATGTTGGCATGGACGAATTTGGTAATCTCGTTGACGAATATGGAGAGATTATAGACTAATGGCATTAAGCAGATCAAGTTTCAGTAAACTAACAACAACGGTACCCCCTAAAAGAGGACCTCATTCACAAGGCTTGAATAATATATATAAAAAGGTTAAAACAGTTAACGCGGAGAATTTAAATGGCAGATATAGACAAAGCTTTACCCAACGTAAAGCAAACAGTAAAATTACCTAGTCCTAAAGATGTAGAAATACAACAGCAACAAGTAGCTCAAAAAGCACTTGAGCCTGTTGATATTCAAAAGAATGAAGATGGTAGTGTTGATATTAATTTTGATCCTCAGGCAATGAATCCAGGTGATGATAGAGGACATTTTGCCAACTTAGCAGAATTACTTCCTGATGATGTCATAGATCCATTAGGACATAAACTTTACAACGATTATACAGACTATAAAAATTCAAGAAAAGATTGGGAAAGAGCTTATATCTCTGGACTTGATCTTTTAGGCTTTAAATACGAAGATAGAAGTGAACCTTTTAAAGGTGCTTCTGGTGCCTCGCATCCTGTACTTGCAGAAGCGGTTACGCAATTTCAATCTTTAGCTTATAAAGAATTATTACCTTCAGGTGGTCCGGTAAGAGCTCAAATTATTGGAATGCCGACTCCACAAAAAGAACAACAATCAAGTCGTGTTAAAGATTATATGAACTGGCAAATTATGGATCAGATGAAAGAATATGAACCAGAATTTGATCAGATGTTATTCAATTTACCTTTAGCAGGATCCACTTTCAAAAAAATTTACTATGATGATTTAATGCAGCGAGCTGTATCAAAATTTGTTCCTGCAGATGATCTAGTGGTACCTTACACAGCAACTTCTTTAGATGATTGTGAGTCTATCGTGCACATTATTCGAATGACAGAAAATGAATTAAGAAAAAAACAAGTCGGAGGATTCTACAGAGACATAGAAGTAAATCCTTCTTATATGCAGGAAACAGAAATCCAGAAAAAAGAAAGAGCTTTAGAAGGAGCCGTCAAAGGTCGAGATGAACGTATGTTCACAATTCTTGAATGTCACGTTAATGTTGATTTAGAAGGTTTTGAAGATGTTGATCCAACAAGTGGCGAACCAACAGGAATTAAGTTGCCTTATATTGTAGCTATAGAAGAAGGTACAAGAAAAGTTTTATCAGTCAGACGAAACTATGATGTCAAAGATGCGATGAAAAAGAAAATAGATTACTTTGTTCATTTTAAATTTTTACCAGGACTAGGTTTTTATGGTTTTGGTTTAATTCACATGATTGGTGGATTATCTAGAACAGCAACTGCTGCATTAAGACAGCTTCTAGATGCAGGAACCTTATCTAATTTACCTGCAGGATTTAAAATGCGTGGAATTAAAATGAGAGACGAAGCACAAGCCATTCAACCTGGAGAATTTAGAGATGTTGATGCACCTGGTGGAAATTTGAAAGATGCATTCATGATGCTTCCATTTAAAGAACCCTCTCAAACCTTATTAGCTTTAATGGGAGTCGTGGTACAAGCAGGACAACGATTCGCTTCAATAGCGGACCTGCAAGTGGGCGAAGGGAATCAACAAGCAGCTGTGGGCACGACTGTAGCCTTGTTAGAAAGAGGTTCGAGAACGATGTCGGCCATACACAAAAGATTGTACGCATCGATGAAAAGAGAATTTAATTTATTAGCAAGAGTTTTTAAACTTTATCTACCACCCGTATATCCATACGATGTTGTTGGAGGCCAAAGGCAGATTATGCAAACGGACTTTGATGACAGAGTAGATATTCTGCCAGTTGCGGATCCAAATATCTTTAGTCAAACCCAAAGAATCTCTCTCGCACAGACGGAACTGCAATTGGCGGCCTCAAACCCAAGAATGCACAATCAATACGAAGTGTATCGAAACATGTATGAGGCTTTAGGAGTTAAAGACATCGATTTAATATTAAAAAAACCACCTCAGCCAATGCCAAAAGATCCAGCACTCGAGCATATTGATGCTTTAGGTGGAGTTCCTTTCAGAGCTTACCCTGGGCAGGACCACAAAGCACACATTACAGCGCACTTAAACTTCATGGCAACAAATATGGCAAGAGGAGCGCCTATGATGAATGCTGCTATTGAAAAAAATTGCTTGGAACACATCTCTTTGATGGCACAAGAGCAAATTGAACTTGAATTTAGAGAAGAAATGCAACAAATGCAGCAACATCAAATTGGAATGCAACAAAATCCACAAATGAAAGCTGCAGCCAATACTCCTGAAATGCAACAGATTCATGCACAGATGCAGCAAATGCAGCAAAAAATTGAAGCAAGAAAAGCGGTTTTAGTTGCGGAAATGATGGAAGACTTTATGAAGGAAGAGAAAAAAGTTACTTCTCAATTTGACCATGACCCTATTGCTAAGTTAAGATCAAGAGAATTAGATATTAGAGCAATGGATAATGAAGCAAAAAGAAGAGAAGCTGAACAGAAACTTAACTTAGAAAATATGAAGGCTTTGATGAATCAACAAGTTCAAGACGATAAGCTTAAACAAAACGAAGAACTTGCTGAACTTAGAGCAGATACATCCATTGAAAAACAAGAAATGGCAAATGAAAATAGAATGAAACTTGCTAGAATGAAACCGAAAACAAATGGGAGAAGTAACTAATGGCTTGGTTTGGATTAGCGAAAATAGCATTACAAGCTGGAGGTAAACTCTACGCAAATAGACAAAAGACAAAGATGGCTATGTCTGATGCACGATTGATGCATGCAGAGCGTATGGCCCGAGGTGAGGAATCTTACCAGGGCAAGCTTTTAGAAGCTCGGCAAAACGATTACAAGGACGAAATCGTTCTTGCGATATTAACGCTCCCGATTTTAGTGCTCGCTTGGTCGGTGTGGACTGAGGATCCGGCGGCTATGGAGAAGATAGAAATCTTTTTTGAGTACTTTTCTAACCTTCCGAAATGGTTCACAAATTTATGGATACTTGTAGTTGCCAGCGTATTTGGTATAAAGGGTACACAGATATTCCGTAATGGAGGGAAGAAATAATGGGTTGGTTAACACTAGGAAAAGCATTTATTAAGCCTTATACAAAAACAGGTGCTAAATCTGTTGATAAGTGGAAGTCTTTAGCATCAAAATCAAAATTAAAAATGGCTAAAGAGAATTTAGATCAAACTTTAAAACAGACAGATGAAAGTCTTAAAAAATTCAAAAAAACAGTAAAAAAACAAAAGAAAATATTGGAGGATTAATGGTAAACCCAAGATGGCGACCGGAATTAGCCAATTCAAGAATACCGGATGGAAAACACAATAAAGAAAATAAAAAGGCTTTGTTTTCTATTCCTGAAACGGAAGAATACATTGGAACTCACATTAAAAGTGATTTAGGTGGTAAAAAAGTGTCAAACAAGAGTTACGAGAAGTATTATAAAGGAATGATTTAGTGGATCCCTTAGTTATCGTTGCTAAGTTACAAAAAATTATACAACAAAATCTTCAAAGAGTTGGAGACACCATGATTAGTGGAGGTGTTGACAATATGGAGAAATATCAATATATGTTGGGACAGGCACGTACATATCAGTACATGCTTCAGGAAATCTCTAACCTGCTAAAACAGAAGGAGCAAAAAGAAGATGAAGGAAACGTTATCGACCTCGGAAAAGGAAGTCCCAAAACATAAAAATGCTTTGGAAGAAAAGTACAAATCCGAGCCTACAAAAGAACCATTAAATCCAGAAAATATTCAAGATCAAAAACCCCAGTTGCCCGAGCCTAGCGGCTGGCGACTATTAGTTTTACCCTTTACACCAAAGGAAAAAACAAAGGGTGGAATCTTTTATGCTCAAGAATCTTTAGACAAAGTGAGAATCGCCGTGAATTGCGGCTATGTGTTGAAGATGGGTCCGTTGGCCTATCACGACCAAGATAAATTTCCAACGGGACCGTGGTGTAAAACAGGACAATGGGTCGTGTTTGCACGCTACGCAGGATCAAGATTACCCATTGAAGGTGGAGAAGTGCGTATCTTGAATGATGACGAAGTTTTGGGAACAATTAAGAACCCAGAATCAATACTTCACCATATTTAACATAGGAGGAACTATGCCAGAAGCAGAAGTAAAAAAAGAAGAAAAAACAGTTGATATTGACACATCGGGACCTGATGTTGATATTAATTTACCGGAAGAAAAGGATCCGAAAGAAGTAAAAGTTACTTATGGAGACGAGAAACAAGAGACAAGCGACGAGAAGCAAGAAACTAAAACAGAAGAAAAACCAGTAGAAGAGAAACAAGAAACTAAAACAGAAGAAAAACCAACAGAGGAATTAGAACAATACTCTGAAGGTGTTAAGAAAAGAATTGCTAAACTAACCAAAAAATGGCGTGAAGCAGAGCGACAAAAAGAAGCCGCTTTAGATTATGCTAAAGGTGTTCAAGTAGAGCATTCTGAACTTAAAACTAAGTTTTCTAGGCTAGAACCTAATTATGTGAAAGCTTTAGAAAGCAAAGTAGTATCTGGTATGGAAGCCGCTAAATCTAAACTTGCGCAAGCAAGAGAAGCAGGCGATATCAACGCTGAGGTTGAAGCACAAAAAGACATTGCTAAACTTGGCTTTGAAGAAACGCGTTTAGCAGCTTTAAAGGATAGACAGTCTCAAGAGAAGGAAAAAGTAGTTAGAACACCATCTCTAGATCAAGCTGTATCTCCTCAAAAGCCGGATCCAAAAGCTGAAGCATGGGCTGAAAAGAACGAATGGTTCGGAAAAGACAATGCTATGACGTATACAGCTTTTGATTATCATAAAAAACTAACCGAGCAAGAAGGATTCGATCCAAATACGGATGAATATTATGCTGAGATAGACAAGAGAATGCGTCTTGACTTCCCACATAAATTTGCTAATAATAGGTCTCAGGAATCGACTAAACCAGAACAAATAGTAGCTTCAGCGAAGCGAAGTTCAAATACTGGTCGCAAAACTGTGAGACTCACATCGTCTCAGGTAGCAATCGCTAAAAAATTAGGTGTGCCACTTGAAGAATATGCGAAACAATTAAAACTCACGAAGGAGGTACAAAGCATATGAGTACAGAAAAAATAAAAACTTCCCGTGCGAGCCAAAGTAGAGCTAAGACAGCTAAAAAAACTACTTGGACTCCACCATCATCTTTAGATGCACCCCCTGCGCCTGATGGTTTTCACCATAGGTGGATAAGGGCCGAGACAATGGGATTCGATGATACGAAAAACATGTCCGGTAAAATTAGATCAGGATACGAGCTTGTAAGAGCTGATGAATATCCAGGATCTGAATATCCGACCGTCCAAGACGGTAAATACAAAGGGGTAATCGGAGTTGGTGGCCTTTTGCTGGCAAGGATACCGGTAGAGGTTGTTAAATCGCGCGAGGCATATTTTAATAGTATGACTCAAGACGCAGACACAGCGATTGAACGGGACCTTATGAAGGAACAGCACCCAGGAATGCCAATCAATGCTGAGAGGCAGTCCCGTGTAACCTTCGGTGGAACTAAGAAGAACTAATTTATTAGCGATTCCTAATCCAACGAAATTTTATTAACCGTAAACTACGGATAGTAGTTTACAAGGAGAAACAATATGGCAAATCAAGACGCAGCTTTTGGTTTTAGACCTACAAGATCACTTGTTGGTGGACAAATCAGAACTGAAGAATATGTGATTGCAGCTAACTACGATACAGCGATTTATACTGGACAAGTAGTTGAAGCAGTTACAGCTGGTGGGATTGAAGCAGCAGCTGCCGCAGATGTCCAACAATTGGGCATTTTCGGAGGCGTGTTTTACACAGATCCAACAACTAGCAAACCAACTTGGAGCGCTTATTATCCAGCAAGCACTAATGCTTCTGATCTTAAAGCATCCGTATATGCCGATCCTTACATTGTTTACGAAGCACAGCATGACGGCACAGGAACAGCAGCGTTAAACCACGCAGCGATGGACTTTGTCGGTGTTGCAGGAAGTACTGTTACTGGCCAATCAACGTCAGAAATAGACTCTGATACAAATGCTACAGACAACGGTTTTAAACAAATCGGAATCTCTAACGATCCCGAAAATCAAGATACGAGTGCAGCAAACTGTAACGCGTATGTTGTGTTTAACGTTGGCGAACACGTATTCAAAGTAGACACGGCATTAGCATAATAGGAGCATAAAACATGGCAATATCACGATCACAACTAGTTAAAGAACTAGAACCAGGTTTGAATGCACTATTCGGCTTGGAATACAAAAACTATGCAAACGAACATGCAGAAATTTTCGATTCAGAAAATTCAGACAGAGCTTTTGAAGAAGAAGTTATGTTATCTGGATTCGGAAATGCGCAAGTAAAACCTGAAGGTCAAAGCATTAATTACGATGCAGCAACAGAGACTTTCACGGCTCGTTACACGCATGAAACACTTGCTTTAGCATTTTCAATCACTGAAGAAGCGATTGAAGACAACTTGTATGACAGACTAGCGTCTCGTTATACAAAAGCCCTAGCTAGATCTATGGCTAACGCTAAACAAGTTAAAGCAGCAAATGTTCTTAATAGAGCGTTTAACAGTTCATACACTGGCGGCGATGGCTTAGAACTTTGTTCTACAGCTCACACAATCGTTGCAGGGACTTTCAAGAACGAGCTTTCAACAGCTGCGGACTTGAACGAAACTTCATTAGAACAAGCACTGGTAGATATCGGTGTAATGAAGGACGAACGAGGTCTTAAAATTGCAGCAAAAGGAACAAAAATGATAGTTCCTAATGACTTGCAATTCACTGCAGAGAGATTGTTAAAATCTCCAGGCAGAACTGGAACAGCTGATAATGATATCAATGCAGCTAAGAATATGGGGATGATTCCTCAAGGTTATGTAGTAAACCACTACTTAACTGATTCTGATGCATTCTTTATCAAAACAGATGTACCAAATGGACTAAAACACTTTACAAGAGCACCAATCAAAACAGCTATGGAAGGCGATTTTGAAACTGGAAACGTTAGATACAAAGCTAGAGAAAGATACAGCTTCGGCTGGTCTGACCCTAGAGGTATCTTCGGATCACCAGGTGCGTAATAAATAAATTAATGAGGCG
>VTLG01008196.1_pt1 | contig 15529 bp, 33 predicted proteins | sample 4694571 | NCBI WGS metagenome assembly VTLG01 (sample SAMN12604809, study PRJNA352737) | marine metagenome | biome: ENVO:00000447; feature: ENVO:00000209|ENVO:00000569|ENVO:01000036; material: ENVO:00002151; isolation source: viral sequences binned using virsorter ...
AGTTCCATAGTTTGCTTTGATCGTATATCTGTTCTGAGCTCCTACTAAAGGTGTTCCGTCAAGTTTTCTGTATGGTCTTAGACCAAACTTTTCACTTACGTTAGCCATAGTTTAGTTTCTCCTTATTTATTTATTAATCCAAGCTACTTAGGTAGGTAATGCAAAAAAATTATTTTTTACGACTACCACCAAAGGTAACTCTAGACTGCCTCTCAATATTGATCGGCATGTCCGGGTGTTGTTCCTTCATAAGATCTTGATCAATTGCGTCTGTTCTATCTTGAGTAATTTTTCTAAAATACTCAGCACGACTTTTCAAAATCTCTAAAGGTATCCTTGCCAACACAAGGCCACCTATTCCAATCAGCCCAGCATGTTTGCCTTCAGAAATAACGGGGAAATCGTGTTCACCTATTTCACTTAAAAGTGTTTCAGCTTTAACGAACTCCCAGCCCTCTCTAAGTTTCTTAGATACATTTGCAGCATCTTCAAAACCTGCGGTTGCAGTTCTTATCCACCTATGTGCATATCCCTGCGGTGCAGCTGGTGCATCCAAACTGGATGGCGGAGTCCAATCTTTTTTTCGAGTTTCTTTATCTCTCGTATTGGACGAGCGTGAAGTTTTAATTTTTTCCATGTTATACTCCTTCCTTCACGTATTTTGCGTATTCCTCTAGTGGCACTCCTAATTTCTTAGCGATAACTACCTGTGACTTAGTGAGTTTCACAGACTTGCGTCCACCTGATCTTCTGCTAACTGAACCTACATTTTGGACGGGTTCTCTAGTAGGTTTAGCATCTTCAGCAGATTCTTGTGCAAACTTTTGAGGGAAATACTCCTTCATACGTTTGTTTATTTGATTATAATACTCATCTGTCTCAGCATCAATACCCTGCCCAACAAGATCCTCATGAATACTCATTGCAGCACCTGTTAGAACTCTATCAGTGCCAAACCATTCATTATCCTCAGCCCATTTTTGAGCTCTTTGAGATATTGGGGGTTGGGGTACATCTGCTTTTTGATTTTGAGCAGGTTCTTCAGCTTTTGCTTTTTTTTCAGCTTGAGCTAAAGTTACTTTCTCCTTTTCAACTGATAGTTTGGCTAAAGCATCTTGAGCTTCTGTGATCTTATCTACATCATTCGACTCTAAAGCAGCTCTTAAAACATTTTTAACCTTGTCTCTTTCTGCATCAATTCTTGAATCGTACTCCTTTAAATAATTGGAATCAGTTTCTTCAAACTTTTTCTCAATTGTATCGTATTTATTTTTCAAGCCTTTAGCATATTCGAGTGCCGCTTTTTCTCTTCTTTCAGCCTCTCTTATTTGAAAAGTAAGTTTGTCAATTCTTTTTTGAACTTTATCTGAATAATCTTTAAGACCTTCCTTATCTTCTTTTTCAGGAGGAGACGTATCCTGAATTATGTCCTCCTTTGGTTGTTCTTTAGATTCCTCTTTTGTTTCTTGTAAAAGTTCTTTAGCCGTTTTATCACCAGTAACTTTATCAGCTATATCGGTGTAGCCTAAATCAACATTTTCTTTCGGAGCAAAAGACTCATCAGGTTCTTTTGCTTCTGGAACACTAACATTTTCTTCATTAACATTATCAGTGTCTAATTCTACTTCTGTAGATTTATTTTCTTCTGCCATTTCTCCTCCTTAATAATGGTGCAAAATATCACGTGGATTTTTTATTGTTGAAATAATTTCATCATCATTCAATACTCTTACCTCTCCACCCTCAATTTTGAATCTTGAACCAGCGTACCTACTAAATATTACCCAATCATTAGTTTTACACCATGCTCCAAGAGGAAATTTTTCTTTGTCTCTATAACATAAATTTCCCATCTTAAGAACGAGTCCACATACAGTGGTCATTTGAATTGTTTCTTGTGTTGTGTCTGCCAAAATAATACCACCTTTAGTTTTTTTAGGCCCCGCATAAGGCAGCACTAAAATTCTATATCCTGTTGGATTAGGTAGTCTTTCTAATAAATTATCATCAATTGCTTTTGGATCTAATACAGTGGCAACTTCTTGCTCAGCTTTATAAGAATCTGAAAGATTAGATGTTTTTTCAGCTTTCTTGGTCGACATTTGTGTCTTCTAACTCCTGGTTATTCAGCAGGTCTTTTAGTTCCTGTTGCAAATCTTCTAAAGATTTGATTTGGCCTTTAACATATTGTAACTGTTCAATGGTGTCAACACCATATATGGCGTGTTCCTTACAATGATCTAAAGTTTTTTTTAATAATTTTTGGACTACTGAAATAGTATATGGATCCATTAAAATGATTCTCCTTCATTAAATTTAAAATAATTAATATTAATATTAACTCTTGTGTGTGCATCTGTGCATGTAGTTCCTCTATGGTACATGTTCGAATCAAATTCTATTAGCCTATTTCTTTTACTATAAACAGTTTTTCCACTTTTAAACTCAGTAGCTCCATCATTTGAATTTATAAATAATATGGCTGTTCTACAATCTTTAGTATCTATATGATATCCATGTTTAACAACTGCGGGGGTTTTTGGAATACAATTAGCTTTTATTCTGAATAAAGATTTAGCTTTTAATTTTTCTAAAACAGGTAACATTAATTGAAAAAAATTTGACATTATTTGATGTTCTGCAAACAATATATGACAAAACTGATATTGATATCCAGGGCTGTTTAATTTGTGATCTTCATCAGTAATTTTTTTTACATAATACCAGGGGAACATGTGACCCATCAAATTCGTTTCTATTTTTTCAAACTCATCTTCAGGTAAAAAATCATCTATTATCTTAAGATCCATTATAATTTCTCATTACTATCTTGTTTTTTCCTACGTGCATAGGCTTAATATTAATTAATTCTGCTGCCTTTATTAATAAGTCAAATTTAAAAGACTCATAATCATCTAGAATAATAAACCCATGTTTTGCTAATCTTTCACCAAAAAATATTAATTCTTTTAAAACATCGATTGTTTTGTGAGGCCCATCTAAGAAAACTAAATCATATTTCTTATAAATTAATTTTTTTCCTTTATTATAAACAGGCACACCATCATAAAATCTATTCATAAAATCTTCATCTGACATTTGAAACAAACTATAGTTATTATGATCTAAAGATTTAAGAAGTTGTAGTTTCATATTATTTGAATAAGTGGGGCTTTTACCATCTAAATGTTTTATTTCTGAATCTTTATCAAAATGATCGTAATCAATATCCCCGTAAGGATCTATACCAATATGCCAGTGATTTTTTTGTTTTAAAGTTTGTAAAATAACTTCCGACCCCATACCTAATCGAACACCTATTTCACAAGTAAAAGGATTGTCTTGTTTTATAAGTTTACAACATTTTTCAAGTAATTCATACTCAATGCTATCTCCACCAATCATTTAAATTCTTTTAGAACTTGTAACTTATCCTCTGCCTCTGCTATCTTACTAATTAGTTTATCACATTCTTCTATGTGTTGTGGATGTTCACCTATACCTACTGAATTTTGAAAGTATATTTTTAAAGTAGCATCTGCTTCAGAAATTTGAGCATTGTATTTATCTTCTAAAGCTTTAAGTATTACCTCACGCATAATGAGACTATAATAATTTTTTATAATTATGCAAATGTTTTAACATTAGTTGGTTTACCACCAACACCTTGAGCTTTAGCTCTTTTTCTTGCAACGGCACTCCGTCTCTGGGATTCTGTCATCCTTGCCGCTTTTGCAGCAGGGACGCATTTTGGATATGCTCTCTTTCTGTCCTTTGCTAATTTTGAACGGCCACAAGGAGCGTAAGATCCATCTTTTCGCTTGCTCCCAATATCCACCCATTTTTGTTGAAACCATTTTTTAAGGCCACCCTCTTTTAGATATTGAACATTTTTTTGCATTACATCAAATCTTTATAATAATCAGCCATGCCTCCCATAGAAAGTTTCATTCCTGATTTTTCTAAACGACCCATTGCAGATTGTGCTCCCGCAGTTTTAGCAATGCCACCTACATTCATTTTATCGATTTCGCCTTTTAGTTCTTTTAATCTATCTGATTTTTTCTTAGCTTTTTTTTCTGCATCAGATTTTTTTTCATCTTTCTTCTTTTTCTTAAATAAAAATCCTAAGATAGCACCTTTAGGTTTTTCCATCATAGCACCTTTAGCTGCTGGTTTAGGGCCTCTAAAATCTTTTCTTTTTACACCAGATGGATCTTTAATTTTACCCGCACAAATTTTACTAGCATAGGCATTAGCATATGCTGACGGATATACTTTGAATTTTCTTTTAGCTGCCGCTTTACCTCTTGGACATAATTTAGTCATCTATTTTTTTCCTCCATTACGAAATATTTGTGTTCCTTTTATACCAAAAACGCTCGCCACGACAAGGATCCACAAATTTGTAAACCAGGTCGGCAAGGATTGGAAATGTTCGAAGAAAATTTTTATCTTGTCCATTGCAGCCGGATCATCAGACCAAACTCCATATGCAAGCACCAAAATGGGCAGTGTGAGAATGGCAAGAACCACCTCGTCCTTATAGTCATTTTGACGAGCCTCAAGAAGTTTTCCTTGATAAGCTTCCTCGCCTCGTGCTTGACGCTCTGCATGTAATAACTGAGCATCAGACATTGCAACCTTCGCTTTTTGCTTATTAGCATATATTTTGCTACCAGCGTTAATTGCTAATTTTAAGGCACTGAACCACATTTTTATATTTCTCCTTACGTCTAATACAGAGATAACTTATCATCATATCCATGCTTTTTAAAGCCCCTTGGCCGTTTACTCTCCAACGCCATGTATCTTTATGGTGTTCTTGTCTTTTTTTACATAAATACATACAGCCTCCAAAAAATTCATAAAATTTTTTAACAACGTCTTTGTCAGACATTTCCACACTACATGCAAAATATTTTTTTCTTTTTAATTTAGACCAGATGCCAAAACTTCCTTCACCATCAAAAACACCTGCAAGAAAAATAATTTTTTCTCTAGTAGATAACTTATCGTACTCCGATAAATTTCTTTCCGGATGTTTGTATATTTTTAATTCCCTTGATGTCAGACTTAGCTCCTATCTCTCTATGAGGACATCCACCATTTTTCAAACCTTGCGGGTTTGGCCCTCTTTCTGGGGGTGGCCCATATCTAACACCTCCACTTAAACCTTTTTTATTTTTTTGCATACTTTTCTTTCCAGTATAATTTTCTTTCAAGTCTTCTAAGTCTATATTCAAAATTAGTTTTTTTATAAAATATTTTCATTTTTAAAAATCTAAAAAAATTTATAATATTATTCATTATTTTTTTTCTAATTTTTTCTCTGCAATATCTAATCTAGCGTCAGATTGATCTGATTGTTCAGCCAACTTATCATATTGAAAATCTAATCTATTAGCTTCTTTAGTTAAATCTAACTGAGCACGTAATTGTGTTTCTCTCTCTTTACGCTGCATATCCATAGCTCTTAAATCTATCTCTTGTTGTTTTAATCTTACAAGCGGATCTACTTTACCAGCAGCATTTTGTAATTCACCTTTAACTAATTCTTCTGTTATCTCTGCAACCGCTGTTGAAACTGCTTTATCAAATTGTATTTGAAACTGTTGTGGGTCTTGTTGTAATAACATGGCCATATTAGGATCACCCATTAATTGTTCTCTAACTTCTATTCTTGCTTTGAAAGAAATATGATCAGAAATGTGCGATTGTAATAATGCATACACTTGAGGATTAATTTGAACCATTCTAGATTGCATAAATGCCATGTGTGCAGCTATATGTGCATCATGATCTTGAAACTCAAACGCAGTTAATAGTTGCATTTGTAATGCTCTTGCGTTTTCTTTTGCAGGATCCATTGGTTCTGGCTGTTTCGGTGGTGGTTTAAGTAATTGACCTATTTGTTTTGTACCTAAAGCTTCATAAACACGTCTATATGCTTCGTGAATGTTATGAATCTGCGGATTTGACATCGCAGTTTGCAATTGTTGCTGTGCTAACATCACTCTTTGAGCCATTGATTGAACATTTGGGTCTGCAACAGGTAAAATATCCACCTTATTATCAAAATCAGCAGCTTTTATTAATCTTGGGCCTCCATAAACGTCATAAGGGTACTCCATTGGTAAAGATTCTGCCATGATTCTTGCTAAAATTTTAAATTCTAGTCTCATTGCATAGTAACATCGCTTGTGAACACCACTCATTACCCTTGAACCACGTTCCATTAAGGCCATTGTAGTGCCAACAGCTCTATTTTGTAGATCGTTACCTACATTTGAGTCCGTGATAGCCGCAAATTTTTGCCCCGCACCCACAACAAAGCCTAAAAGATTAAACAAAGTGGTGCTAGGCTCTGAAAAAGGTAGGTTAAAAAATTGTTCTTTTATATTTCCGCCCGGTGCATCTACATCTCTGAACTCTCCAGGCTGAATAGGTTGATCATCATCTCTAACTCTTATACCTCTAGACTTAAATCCAGCAGGTAAATTTTTTAAAGTACCTGCATCTATCAACTGTCTAAGTGATTGTGTGGCTGCTCTGCTTAATCCACCTATCATATGTGTTAATCCAAAACCATAGAACCCTAAACCTGGTAGAAATTTATAATGAACAAAGTATTCTATTCTTTTGTAACTAGCATCATCGGGTCTATAGTTTCTATATATGGATAAAACTTCATTTGAACCTTCATCGATTGTTACTACGTAAGGTATTTTGATTTTTTTAGCTTTAGAATCAAACTTTTCGTAATCATCCAAATGCAAATCTACGTGCATTTCTAAAATTGTGTGTAAATAATCATCCCCCGTTTTTTTAACACCTTCAAGTTCATTTATTTTATTTTGAACCTTGTCTGTTGAATCTGTTCCTGGGTTAGGTAATTCTACATCTCTGTAGAATCCAGCAGCCATTTGTTTTAACACTTCGTTTTCCGTTAGCCGTTGAACGTGAGTAATTCTATCTGTATCTTTTAAATCTGAAGCATAATATGGAACCACTAAATCTTCAGCAGGAATAAATTTAGATACAGGTCTTCTTAATATTTCATCGTAATATATCTTTTTAAAACTGCTACCGGCCAATGGCAAATGGAATAACATACTATCCATATCAGTTGTGTACTCTTCCATCTCTTCCATTAGCATGTAATTCATATAATCTTTAACTCTATCAGATTGCTCTTCTATGGGTGGTGTTTGTAATCCAACAACTTGAGTTCTGACTGGGCCCTCGGATGGGACTAACTCTTTGTAAGCTTGTGCTTGAAACTGTGTTACTGACTCAGCCAATAAAGGGTGTGTTACGTTAGATGCTCCTTTGAAAGGTCTTGTAACTTCCATATACTTTGTACCTAAAAGATCTAAACCTCTTATGTAAGTATCTTCCCATTCTTTTCTTGATTCTTTATCTTTTTTATATTCTGAGACTAAATCAGATCCCATTTTTGATAGAGTTCTTTCATCCATGAACTCTGCAAGATTTGCGTTAAAATCATCTTGGGGTCTTTCTTCTATTTCTTCTTCACCCTCAACTGTTACTTCATCAACATCTTCTTCTATGATTGGTGAGCCCTCTGCTTCTTCTACTCTCTCCTCATCTTTGATTTCATCAATGTTATCTTTTTCTACAGCCATTTAATACCTCTAGCCTTTTTATGGCTTAGAATCAATTAATAAAGTTTTGTTGGTTTTTTTCTGCCCATTTTACAACCTTTAGCCATGACAGATTTACCTTTTTTATAACCCATGGTATTCATCATACCACCGCCCATTTTTCCTTGAGCTCTTAATCTGTTAGTAGCTTCTGTTAAACCACCACCCATCATTTTTTTTTGAACTGACGCTATTCTAGGCTTAGGTCTTGATTGTAATGGTTTAGGAGTAGGTTTTGTTCTTTCTAACATCTCTAGTAATTTCGATCTGTCAGGTCTTATTCTTTTCAAAATTGGATCTTTATTAACTTTATCAAGAAAATCTTGCATAGCTTGTTTTGATCCCATATCTTTACCACCGCCTTTGCTAAACTTTTTACCCTTTAATAATTTTTTAAGTAAACCACCCATACCTCCTGGTGAACCTTCTATCATCATAACGCCAGGTGTTGCTTTACCTGATTTTTTTCTAAAAAGTTTTCCTAATAAAGCTTTTTGTGGTTTACCTGCCATAGCTTTTTCAATTGCCATGCCTCTTTTCTTTTCATAACTGGACAATTGTCCGTCTTTATCTAAATCTGCTTTACCTGGATTTTTTAACATAGCTCCTCCAATTTTAAATTTATTTTTTAAACTCTGTTCTGCAAGTTTAATATCAGTTCTACTTAATCTACCACCCGGTTCTCTATCAGCAGCCTTTTTAATAATAGATTTTGTTAGTGGAGATGCACCCTCTGTTAATCTTTTTATTCTTCTTTTAGCTGTTCTTTCATTACTTTCTCTTTGGATTTTTCGTTCTATTCTTCTATCCTCTTTTTTTAGCATATCTGCAATAGCACGTTTATCTAAATCTGCTTTGCCTGGATTTTTAGACATAGCTCCTCCAATTTTAAATGCTTTTGTTTTGCCAGGTCTTGGTTTAATTTTTGATCCAAGACCTTGTGCTTTTAATCTTTCTATACGTAAATTTCTATCACGACCTTTTCTTATTCTACGTTCTTCTTTTTTTCTGTCACTAGTTCTTAGCATATCTGCAACAGAACCAGGTATAGGAGAGAAACCAGATGGATTTTTCATTATATCACTTTGTAGCACAAACCTTGCTTGTCCTGTTCGTTTATCGATAGCTTTTACCATTTTGGATTGTGGGATAAATTTTTTTTGTTCAGCTCTTTTAATAGCTTTTCTTGCACCAACGATCAATGCATCTCTATCTACTTTTTTTTGTAATTCTGATTCATTCATGACTAATAATATTTATACTCCTTTTCAAATTTTATAGAAGATTCATCCCAATCATCAGTGTATGTTGTTATAAATCCACCTTGCCTATATCTTAACACAGCTTGGGTCATAGAATCAACATAGTCGTCATACTGACCATTCGGAAATGCTGCACATTCCTCAACCACGTCTTGAGCAAATTTTTCATCTAATGGAGCCCAAACCATACCAGACTCAAATACAGGAGCACAGCTATTTATTCTTGTAAATTTATCTCGGCCTTTTGCGGGGACATAATCCACTACGGGTATACCAGTTCTTCTTAGCTCTTGTATTAGTGGTTGACCACTTGCTTTTGCTTCAACTATAACTGTTTCAGGTTCCCAATAATTATATTGCTCTATCGCTAAATTTTTTAGATCTGGAAAGTCATATCTTCCTTTAACTGCATCTAATAATATTATTGCATCCTCATAACCTTCTACTGGTTGAAATATTCCCCATGTTGTAATCGCACTATAGTCAGATGTTTCTTTTGCAGAGAATGCTGTGTCATAACTTTGTATGACATGTAATAGTTTTGGTAAATATTCTTTGTCATAGTCTTGCCACCATTCTCTTTTGATTATCGCACCTTCTTCTGAAGTTGGATCTTGCATGTATTGTGCATTCCAATTCTTTGTTGATATTGATGCTTTTACTGAATCTAAATCTTCTTTACTCCAGTACTCAGGCCAAACAGGACTTCCGTTTGGCATTACAGCTGGAAATTCTATTACGTTCCATTTATCTGCTTTTGGTTCTGTTTGAGCCTTTACTAATCTCCCCGTAAGATCATCAGTTGCCCAACGTGTCATGACAACTACAATTCTACCACCTGGCTGTAATCTTTGACGTGGCCCTGAAGAATACCAATCATAAGTTCTATCCATGGCAGTATCAGACATTGAATCTTGCTCAGTATGTGGATCATCGATAATAAGCAAATCCGCCCCTCGTCCTGTTATAGAACCGCCAACCCCCGCTGCAAAATATTCGCCCCCATGATTTGTCTCCCAACGGCCTTTTGCTTTACTATCTTCTCTTAGTTTAACATCTCCAAATATCATTTTGTACTCTTCAGAATCCATTAAGTTTCGAACCTTACTACCGAACCTTGTTGCAAGTTCTGCGTTGTGTGAAACTTGCATGAGTTTCATTTTAGGATTTCTACCGATCATCCAAGCAGGAAAAAGGTATGACGCAAATTCTGATTTTGTATGCCTAGGTGGCATATTGATTATTAATCTTCTTTCTTTGTTGTTTGCAATTCTTTCAAATTTATCAGCTATGATTTGATGATGCCCGTATCTTTTGGGGTTGTTCGTTTTTCTGTAAATAAAATCAGGCCACACGGCTTGTGCAAAAGCTAAGAAGTCATCTTGGCATAATTTAATATATTCAAGCTGCTTCTTTAAAACTAAGTCCTTTAGTTCTTCATCAGTTAATGTGTCAAGATTCATTGTCATCTAGAAAAGCCATTTCATCTGAACCTTATATACATCTATGTATCTTGCTACAAGTGTCGCCTGACAGTTTACGTTTTTCTGCGATCTGTGGTGCTTTTTTAATTTTTTCTCGGATCTGTTTTTGCGTTTCATTTGAGCCTTCTAACGGTCAACGGTCAACGGTCAACGGTCACTGGTCACTGGTTAAGTTTTTTTAATCAAGTCAACAATAACGATTTTAAACGGTCAACGAACAACGACCAAGTGACGGGTTTTTTGCAAATAAAAACGGGGCTAATGGATCGTGGATCTGTAAAAAAAGAATTGATTTTATATATTTTAAGCAGTCGTTCCTTTTGGGCTTCATGCAAGATAAATATTTTACCGCCATGCTTAACCGCTCTATTGATCCATGATATTTGAAATTTATTTAAGGTTGGATAGTTGACCTGATTTGATTTTAATTCTAACCAAAAAGAAATATTATTATAAATACCAAAAACATCTGGCACACCTGAAACAGTTAAAGTTTCAATTCGAGTTAAAAAAAATTTATCTTTACTAATAGCTAATTTTAATTTTCTCCAGAGTAAACTTTCAGGATTAGACACAGTGCAAAAATACAACAGTGTTGCAAAAATGTCACGATCCAATTTTCTAATTATACAACTTTGAGTTGAATAAAAAAAATGCAGGGTGCGACACTTTTATACATTTTATTATATCTTATCTTGTAGTATCCTATCTTATATTAACAAAAGAGGTATATATGAAAAAACAAATAAGAAAAAAAGTTTATCATATCTTAAATCAAATAGATGATGATAGACTTGAAGCTGAGAACAGACAGGCTTTGAAGGTACAAGAAAATATTTTCAAGCTTGAAAAATTATCTTCTTATGAATTTGCAGATGTACAAGAAGATATCTCAAAAAATGTAGTTGATTTTATAGCTGAGGTTTCTAATCAATTACAGGCATAATTAACCAAAGCGGGGCAGCAATGCCCCGCACAACAAAAGGAAAAAAATGAGAGAAAATTACAAAAATTACAGAGTTGAAATTAAATCTTTAACTTACTTTGACGTTCTGGCTTCAAGCCCAGAAGAAGCCAAAAAAAGGGTTCCACAGTCATTTAGACATCATATAGGGCATAACACGGTGCAAAACGGACATTGTAATTTTGAGTATAATCATGAAGCGGGTTGTGTGTTTTATGAAAAATTTGATTTAGATAATGCAGAAGTCATTGAAGATCTAAATGAAAGTAAGGTTCCTGTATTATTTAGATAAAATTAACGGGGCAGCAATGCCCCGTAAATACTATTTGACTAATGGGATTTGATAAGATACAATTTCAAATAATTTAACAAAAGGAAAAAAATGAAAAAATACTATTTAAGATCTACAAGAAATTTATATTACACAAACGAGAACGGGTTAAGAGTTTTTTATTCTTATTCTACACCTATCGCATTCCAATATTTACAAGATAATGTTTTAAGAATATCGGAGAACGTCTGGAGCATTACGACAGCTAAGCATCTAAATTGGGTTGAGGACTTTGTAGGGGTTGAAAGAAAAACAGGAAGAGAACCAAACGCAGAATTTAAAAAAAATCTGGATAATGCTAGAGGTTCAAAAATATATAATGAGCAAGTCACAGCAGCAAACAATCAAATAAAAACGGCAGCAACAGTTTCAAAATTATTTGGTTTGTTATGCGATAAAGATAATCCAGAAGTAAAACACAAATATCAAAAAAGATATTTTGAAATTGCGGGGCTATCATTTCCTGATGATTGGGATGAATTAAGCAGTGAGGAAAAAGATAGAAGATTAAATAAAGTAATTAATATGAATTTAGGAGGGTAAGTGAAAAAAAGTAAATTAAATTACTGTATAGCTCATGCAGATTATTTACATGAAAAATTAATAAATTTGATTGTTTATGATTTTAAAAATCAAAAAGATAATTTTGGTGAAAAAGATTTTTTAACCAAATTAACAAGAAAACAATTAGAAAAATATGTTGAGGATTTAATACTGGCGGATGGTTTTTTAGTTGCAGATGAATAATTTAACAAAAGGAGGAAAAATGATTAAAGATGAAAAAAAACAAATCGGAGACTTAACAATTAAATTATATGAATTATTAGACTGGCTTGTTCGCAGTCCAATAAGTGACAAAGATTTTGATACTATTCATAAAATTTATAAAAAATATGTAAAGAAGGAGGAAAAATGATTTTAGATAGTGAATGTGAGGAAGCTTTAAGACTTTTTAATACTGGTCAATGGGTACAGCTTGAAGGGTCTATAGGTCGTTGGGTTCAAAGTATTTTAGAAGCAAACATAATTGTCCAAGATGAAAAAAACGGAACTGTTTCAGTAGTTGATGGGTATGGTAGGCATTTAAAATATAATAAGGCTCATATTGATTGGGACAAAGTTTTAAAAATACAAATGAAAGGATAACATGAATATTAAAGAAATAAAAAAAGCAATTAATGAAGGCAAAAAGGTTTATAAGTCAAATCTTGCTTATGAAGTAATTAAAGGAAAATCTGGAGAATATCTTATTCATTGCAATTTAAATGGTCATTGTATTGGTTTACATGGATTAGAAGGAACTAAATACGAAAATAAATTAAATGGAGATGAAAAAGATTTTTTTATAATTTAAATTAAAAAAGGAGGAGGAGTAATGATTGATTTATTAAAACATGTAAAACCTAATGAAGATTGTATCAAGGAAAATAATAAATTTATGTGTGATGATGAATATGTTTGCTTTGAATGTGAAAGTGATCAAATAAAAAGTAAATTTCCTAATGCGATATGGGATCCGCCAGTTTGGAAATTAAAAAAGGAGGAGGAGTAATGGGTAATTTTAAAAATTGGATTATTGGTGTGTATGACATTAAATTTTATTTAATGGATGAAGATGGCAATATAAAAACAGATAGTAAGGGTAATGAAATTACTTACAGATTAAAGGATGATGTAAGGTTAAAATCCCTAGAATATATAACAGAAGATATGGACGTTTTAATGTTAGAGCCTGAAAAGAAGGAGGTTAGATGATCATAAAAGTTACTGATGAAGATATAAAAAAGGGAATACCAGAGGATTGTTATAATTGTGCCATATCTCAATCTTTGAAACGAATTTTCAAAGAAGATTTTGCGTCTACTGAATTAGATGGTTCAGATATAAATTTAATGGTTGGTAATAAGAAATACGGAGTTCACTGGAAGAATGAAAGTGATGTTTTAGATTTTATTTTAGATTTTGATCAAGTTGATGGGTGGTCAAAACCAAAACCAATTGAATTTCAAATTGAGGAGGTAAAATGAAAAAATATAAAGTAACTATGTCAACAAGTTATGGACATGAAATTTATATTGACGCAAAAAATGAAGATGATGCAGTAAAACTAGCTAATGACATAAGTCAAGAGGAGATAGATAAAAAATCAATAAATAAATGGGACGTTGAAACTTTTCCCATGATTGTAGATGTAGAGGAGGAAAAATGTCAATAGTTTGGAAAATATCAATTGTACATGATGAAGAGATAGAAGATATCATGCAGATGGTTAGAGATTTACGGGATGCAGATTATCACGTTTGTCCAGAAATTAAATGGGAGCAAGACGGATGTCCTGAAGTTGATGAAAATGGAGAAGTTATTGGTAAGTGGGATGTTGCTTGTTCATGTAATGATTTCGATCAAGTTATAGATAGATTAAGAGAATTAAAATACAACGAGAATTGGGGGTGTAAATGAGTGTAGAAAAAGGAGCTGCGGGGATCAACCTAGAGTTGAAAAATGGACAAATTTTTGTCCGTCATAGTGAAGGTAATTTTTTACTTGCTCACTGGATAACTGAAGCGGGGGATTGGGATAAAATATGGAACACAATTAATCGCATGGTTAAAAAAAACAACGGCTTCAGAGCGGGTGGAGAAAATTTATCAGATGAAGCAACAGGAAACTTGACAGATGGGATTTAATGAGATAAAATTTCATTTTAAGTTTAATTTTAACAAAAGGAGTAAAAATGAGTGGATACTATACGACAGACAGTAGCGGTAAGGTGGTATATGAAAAGCCTTGGGGTGATCATACTGATACACAGATCGCAAGAGAAATATTAAACAATGCTTTAACCTTAGCTCTATCAACAAATCATCCAAGAATTGAAACGGAGTTGATGGAATTAGAAAATGATTACAGTGCTGCTAAGCAAAAGCGGGTAAGAAAAATTCTAGCAAAAATGATACACAAAATATTCTTTAAACATATACATGTTAAGGATCAAGATTTTAGTGGGTCAGATCTTGTTAGAATATTTGATGAGTATAATCTTGAGGGGTAAGTAAATATAATAACAAAAGGAGAAAAAAAAGATGATGGATCTAGAGACAATAAAAGCTTTAAATGATGAAGCTATGGAACGAGCTGAAGAGAATGGAGATGAGCCGTTACAATTAAATGAGCACGATAGGGAAGAGTTGAAAGACAGTTTTGGTAAACTAAGCTCAATGCCTATGCTTGGGGACTACATCCCTAATGGATGGTCTAAGGTAGATATAAACGACTACAAAGATTATTTAGAAGTTCCTGAGTGGTGGTGGGGGTGTAAACTATTATCAAAAGGGGATCTATGGTGTGATAGTTCTGGCTTAGGTAGAGAAAATGAGCCGTCTTTAACAATGGATGAGTTTAGAAACATTGTTAATCAATTACTAGATATAAATCAAAATTTTGGTTTTGGTTTGTATTCTACGGGTCAATTTCAAGCGGGGGTAAGAGTTTTTAAACAAATAAATAATAATTAATGATTGAGATTGTTTTAAGTATATTTCTTTTGTTTGTAGTGGTGGTAGTCGTTTTAGGCTACCACCATATTAGGTCGACAAACAAATTTATAAAAAACAAAATTAGACAAAATTTATTAACGGAGTCTTTTAAAAAAGCTAAGGATGAAGATGCCAGATCAAACTAGTAGGGACATATCTCAGGTTATAGAAAAAAATTCTGTCAAAAGATATAATAATAGAACTAAAGCAATGTTTTCAGAATGGTTGGAGGAATGTCCAATTAAATATGATATAATTCCATATACGTCAAATGATGGGATAATA
>VTLG01008994.1_pt1 | contig 15528 bp, 19 predicted proteins | sample 4694571 | NCBI WGS metagenome assembly VTLG01 (sample SAMN12604809, study PRJNA352737) | marine metagenome | biome: ENVO:00000447; feature: ENVO:00000209|ENVO:00000569|ENVO:01000036; material: ENVO:00002151; isolation source: viral sequences binned using virsorter ...
CCATGTGCATATAATTCATTTATTTGATCCCACATAGCAGGTAATCTTTGAGGTGATAAATAATTATCTTTTATAAAGATGTTTGTTGAAAATACTTTTTGATGTTCCATTATATTGCACCACTAGTAAATTTTTTCCATTCAATAGCATTCTTAATTAAAAATGTTCTATTGTTTACACCTCTTAAAACTTGTTCAAGATATTTAACTACTTGATTTAGATATGCAACTTTTTGATCTGCTTTTTGTAAATCAGGATCAGAATCCATATAGATATGTACATCTGCTTTTAATACTTTTATATCAAAAGGTTTTTGTTTATATACATGAGGATCCGCCTTACCTGTATAGTATTCCCACTTATCTCTTATCATAGTTTTATGATCGTATTCTGCCTTTTTTAATAACAATGTAAACTTATTAAAATGTATTAAATACTTATTATGTAGTAATGGTATATTTACAGACTCTACATCTAATTGTGTATCGTCTAATTTAAAATCTTTATTAACTGATTGTTGTAATTCTTCTAATGTCATAACAATATTATATCACCTTTTTTGCTAATTGTAAAGCCTCTTTGTCATTTCTTCTATGCTTATATATTTTAGGTTAGGACAGGTAGACCATTCAGATATTGGCAAATCCGTTTTTGCTTCGGCTCCTTTATTTACTTTATAGAATTGTATATTAGGAAACTTATCAAATGTATTTTTATGTTGTAGTATCCAATTATATGTTTCATCTGGATTATCAGGTCTTGCTGCCAATGCGTCTTTCTCAGCATAACTCTTTGTGCCAGCATATATGTTATTTACTTTATCATTATCAGAATACAAATCATGTCCTACTATATAAACTTCTTTGGCATTTAATTCACACGCTAAATGTACGGAACGACTACCTGTTGCATAGGCAAAGTTTTCTACTTTAGGATCAATATCAGTAACCATATCATTAGGTTTTACACCTGTTATATAACTTATGCCAACACTCTCACCTTTTTTTACTTTAACATTTAAAGTAAACACACCATCAGCACCATGATAAACAACATTTTCACAACCATTAGGTTCGTTATCAATTTCACCTTTGCCATACCATTTGTCTGCTATCATAAAGTCACCAACCACACTTGGTATGGGTGTCCAATAACCTAGATAACAAAGATTCTTTTGTGCATAACCTGATCTGTATATTTCGTGACTCATTCTTGAATCTAATGCCACTAATATATCAGGCGTGAAATCACGATAGATAGCATTACAACCTATTACAGTTGCATATTTTTTTAATTTGTTGAGGTCTAAACCTTGTCTTGATTGTCCATTACCTAGGCAGACGGCTGTGTCGATCCATCTTAAAGTTTCCATCAATAATCATCCTATATTTTTTATGTAGTCGATAGTTGTACAATGTCATAATTTAAATAATTAAAAGTTGCTTGTACTGTCAAATAATCAACATCACTTGCCTTAATATCATAAGATAATGATCCTAAAGAAGTAGGATAAACATTTCTAAATCTTATTTCAGTCTTGGCAATGTTCTTACTATTTAAAACTGTTAATGTAGCGTCTGAATATATACCACCTTCATCAAGTGGTTTTTTAATAGATGTTCCTGTTGCAGCCGTGCTTGCTGTTGTGCCAGGAAATCTGTCAGCACCTGTTCCTTGTAAATCTGCGAATTCAGTATGATTTTTAGCAAATCCTAAACCACTTAACCAGTCGTGTAATTCTTTATAGTTAGATAAATTTTCATCTACTAAAAATGACATATCTAATGTTTGATAAGTTAGTGTGTCACCAGGTACAGGATAGTCATACAAAGGCGTTGGCACAGTTGCTGTACCTAAAGATATGCCAGGTATGTTTGCTGTCTGTACAAAGAATTCTACTTTTGGCAGTTTAGTCATTTTAAATCTAAACTGAATAGGACTTGCATAGTCAAATTTTTCAGGTTCTCTATTGATTATATTTGTTTCTGTCATACTACTATTTATAATGAATTTTAGAACAAAAAAAAGGGCGCCGAAGCGCCCTTTTCTATATCAGTTTGTCAACCAATATTACATTATGTTAGAAACTTTAACACGTCTGTAATATACGTTTTGGTCACCAGCTGCAGGAGACGTTAAGTCAATTGCACCAGCACCGTTAGTTGTTGCGAAAGGATTAGCAACCATACCATATCTAGTTTTGAAACCGATTTTTGGTTGGAAACTATCTTGACCAACTGCTCTTACCATTTGTAATGGTACATAAGGGCAATAGAAAATACCAGAGTCGTAAGGTGAAGTTCCTTTGTAACCTACAACGTAGAATTGAGCAGCAGATACGTTTGCTGAATATGGATCAATGTAAACTTTAAATTTACCATTTAATACACCAGCGAAAGTATTTCCTGTGTCATCAACATTTAGGTTAGTAGCAAGAGCAGGAGCGTAATCTAATACACCTGACATCTGAAGTGCAGAAGCAACATCAGCTGAACAGATAATCATATTACCTTTTCCTCTTCTTGTTTGTTGACCGATTGCATTAGCATCTCTCTCTAATTGGAATAATAGTCCTTTGAATTTCTCAACTGACCATCTACCATTTGAGTCTGTGTCAAGGTCAAAAATACCAGCAGTAGTAGTATTAACTTGAGCACCTGCTTTTGCAGTTGTGTAGATTGTTCTAACAACTTCTCTATTGATTTCAGCTAAGATTTCAGAAGAAAGTATGTTAGCAAGTTCCGTTTCAGCATCTAAACCGTGGATTGCTTTTAAATCTTGAGCAAGTTCCATAGTGTATTCTGCTTTAAGAGCTCTTGATTTCGCAGTTACAGTAACTTTATCGATTGAGAAAGCCATTTCTGCGAACTCATCTGTTCCGTCACCTAGTGTTTCTGCCTGAGCAGTTGACATACCGTCACCAGTTGTGTAAGTACCAGCAGGTGAATCGTTAAGTACACTTGGGTTAGTTCCAGATTGAGCACTTGTTGAACCAGTGTCACCAGCAGCATCTCTACTAGAGAAATCTGAATCTGCTTCGTTAAATAGTGCTTCAGCACCAGCTTGCGAACCAAATCTTGATTTCATAGCGAAAATTAAACCAGTTGGACCAGTCATAGGTTGAACACCACATATGTCATAAGCAATAAGGTTAGGCATTGCTCTTCTAACTAGTGATATTAAAACAGGATCCCAATTATCAACAGAAGAACCAGTTGCGTTAGCTGGTGCTGCTTCTGCCATAAATGATCTGTCTTCTCTAACTGCTTTCTCTTGGTTTTCCAAGATAACAGTTGTTACAGCTCTTTTGTATGCGTCCTCGATCTTAGGAAGATCAGGATGCTCCAATACTGGCTGCCATTTGTCTTGTAAGTTTTCAGTAAGATACATTTTTATCTCTCCTTGATATTTAATTTAATTAAATCTTTACAGATTTAATGTTTTTAGTAATAGCGGCTGTATATGCAGCCATAGCATCGGTATTGCTCTCAATCGGAGCGTTAGCCGCAACTGAATCAACCTCATCTTTAGATGTTGTTTCTTCAATTTTTTGTTTAGGGAAATAAGATTCTTTAATAGTTTCTAATTTCTCTCTAAATTTATCTGCACTATCGTATTCAACATTTTCAGCCATCTTCTCGAATTTTTCTTTTTCTGTATCAGCTAAGTCTGACGCAACTTCGTCAATTGCTTTTGCTTTTGCAGATTGAGAAACTTCTTTTGATAAATCAACATTTTTTGCAATCTGTTCATTTAACTTGTCTTCAAGTTTTTTGTTCTGATTAGTTAAATCATCTAGTACATTATATTTTTCTTCAGGAACATCAATATAATGTTCTTTGAATAAGTCTTTAAGACCAGTGATAAAGTCCTCAGCAATTTCAGTTCTAATTCCTCTTTCAACTGCTAATTCATTTTCTTTCATCCATTCTTCAACAACATAGTTTAGATATGAGTCAACTTTTTCAACCATAGCTTCTTTCATTGTTTCTTTTTCAGATGATAGTTTTTCTTCGTACTGTGCCTCAAGGATTTTAGTTTGTTCTTGGATTCTAGTTTTAACAGCAGTTTCAAAAATTGTAGCAGCCTTATCTTTGAATTCCTCAGATAAATCAGCGTCATTTGAAACTAATGCCTTAACATCAGCAGATAAATCTAATTCAACTTCTTTAGATTCTTCCTTTGTTTCTTCTACTTTGTCTTCAGCAACAACTTCTTTGTCTTCAGGAGTTGCTACTTCTTCTTCTTTCATAGAAGTACCAGGTTTTTGATCTTTTTCTAAAGAACCATCTTTAGCATTTTTCTTTGCTGGATCCGAAGTATTTTGTTTCGCCTTTGAAGCAGCATCTGGATTCTTGTCAGTTGGTTTTACAACTGGAGCACCCATATCAACTGCGTCATTTTTAAGGTGAGTAGTTTCAGCTGGAGCTGCGTCTTTAGCCGCAACATTAACTTCGTCCAACTTTTCTACCTCTTTTTTAGTTTCTGACATTCGGTCTCTCCTTGATTATTAAAAAATTTAAATTTAAATTTTAGTTATTATTATTTATAATATTTACCTTCTTAATCTCCACGCAAGTCTATTAAGTTGCGTAGGTTATTTAAGTTTAGATAAAAAGTCGTTAAAAATAGACGCTTTTGCTTCTGCCAATTCGGCACGTCTAGTCTTCTCTATTTCTTCTTTGTACTTCTCAACTTCCATACTTTTTAGTACTCCGTTGTCCCATACCCACTCTTTACCTTCCATAATACCTTCTACGAAAGCGTCTGGAGCAGATGGATCTGCAACTATATCAGCAGCAGTAGCAAGATAGAAATCTTTACCGACAGTACTGCCTTGTATTGATCCCATACCTCTTGATGATACACCTAATTGAGCACCTTCGTCAATTAAATTTTTGACGATTTTACCGTAAGGAGTATCCATAATTTTCGCCTCACCTATGAAGTTTTTACCTTCTGGTTTTAGACTAGTAATCATGTGTGAAACTCTTTCTAGGTTAACTGTTGGTCCGTCTGGATGTCCTAGTTCACCAAAAGCACGTTTCTTGTTTATAAATTGTTCGTTATATCTCTTAACTTCTTTTGCAAGAGTAGCAACAGGATAAACACGACCATTACGGTTTTTGATATCTGCCTGCATAAAAACACCTTTTATCTTATAGTCTTTTTTACCATTTGCGTTTTGTTCAGTTAAGACTTCAATATTTTCAATTGTTTCTGTTATTAGTTTCATTTATCTCTCCACCTTCTCTTTGTTGTAAACTTTATCTACAATTCCTTTTTTAACTTCTTCTTGTTTAATTTTATACTTTTCAGCAAACGCCATTTTAAATTTATCTGCTAGTTCGCCTTTGCCTTTAGTGCCAACAATTCTTTCCAATATCGCTCTTGCGTTATCTTTAGCCATATTATCTTACTTCAATTATAATAGTATAGTTATCACCTGCAACAAATCCTTTTGTTGAAATTAATATATCACCTGCAGGACTTGTGTTTGCAGTTAATGTAGCGTTATTAGGAATACTATTACCTGAAGTATAGTAATCGTGATAACCTCTACCAGAGAAGAATCCTATTGTTGCATTAGCAGCACTTGTTCCGCTACCTGCCCACAATAACTCTACTCCAGACTTACCATTAGTGGTATTAATTGACCACCAAATTTTTGCAATTGATCTGTTAGCGTCTTCAGTCATAAAAGTCAAATCACTAGCATCCATTTTTTTTACCAGTGTTTCACCTGATCCATCACACATATTAGTAAACTTCATCACGGTCTTTGTACCAGCTGCGTCTACTATCGTTTGACTTGTTACCACATCTGCCATTAGTTATTTCTCCTAAATTCTGTCACTAACAAATAACTCTTAACATTTGAGTCAGTTGTTAATAATATTTTTTTATCGTTACCAAATTTTAACTGATTAGGTCTTAATCCGTATTTTCCTTTATCAGTTAAAGTCAAATTATTACTTTCACTAGAGGCACTTATTGTTAGTTTACCTGTGCCTTCTATTTGATAGTAACACTCTATTAAACTTACTAATGATTCATTTGTACCATTTGTAAGTTCTTCAGCGTCAACCATCACTTGATCGGTTTCACTTCCAACACCTTTTGATCGAACAATGTACTTGGAAGTGGTATTCACAACCGTTGTATTCGCAATCGTCATAAGAATTACGCCGTAAATGCTATGTCTTTTCTTAATTCGATAATAACAAATCCAGAAGTACCAAGAGCGGTTAACTCTAAATCTCCTGAAGTTGCTGTAGTGTTCGTTGCGTTATTCGTAATTCTACCAGCAGTACCATCATAGTGTCCTGTACCAGAAAGTTGAATTGCGATAGTATCCGATGAAGCACCTTTAAATTGTATCTGTACATGACCTGTATTGTCATCAGCAGTACCTTGAACTAAACTCCACCAAATTCTAGTGATATCTAATTTAGCACCGTTAGCGTGTCCTGCCAAACCACTTGCGTCAAGTATGTTTGAATTAGCAGTAGTGTTATCGTCCATGTTTACTAAAATAGTAACCTTACCACCAGCAGTACCTTCACCTGTTGCGATAGCTGTATCTCTTAATGTTCTTGTTGCAATTGCCATTTTTTATTTCCTTTAACTTAATATTTCATTGTCAACATAGTCTTCTATTCTTGACACTTTAACTTTATATTTTTTTGCTACTTGTTTGATAATACCATCAACTTTACTTATGATCTCACCTTTGGTATTATCTAACAAAGTAAATACATCTTTGACCGCCTGTTTTTCTGCAGGAGATAATTTCTTAAACTCCGCAGTTTCTTTAGGACTGTCTTCCTTTAACTCTACTAGAGTTTTTTTAAACTTCTGGAACGACAGCTGGCTCATCAACTTCTCCACCTTGATCTATTTCTACTGGCTCTTGTTCAGTTGCAACAGGTTCAGCAGGTTCTTGACCTGGCGTAACCACACCACTAGCATTATCTAATCCAGCAGCGTCTTTTATTGCTTCTTGATCTTGAGCACTATTTAACCAGTCAGTAGCAACTGATTGTCTTTTATCATCAAGTGCCTGTCCAATTTTGTCAGACAAAGCATTCTTAAATGCGTCTTGTGCTTTAACATTGTCACCACTTGCAAGTGAATTGACCATGTCTTTTACATTATCATTTGGCATAATTATTCATCTCCTATATTTATATCAGTATTATCATCTCCATTTGCCATATCTCTTCCTTCAGGAGAGGCGATAATACCTTTTTTAATTTCATCAGCAATCTGATTATCAATTTCAATTATATCTTCGTCACTTTGTCTTAATACTTTTTTTCTTATGAAGTCAACTGAATAGTATTTTCCTACATATTGACTGACTTCTTGAGCAAGACTTAATCTTTCTCTCATTATTTCTGCTTCTTTTAACTCAGCAAAATATCCATCTTTTAGATAATCATACTGAATATGACTGTTGATTTTTTGCCAATCTTCAATAGTTATGACACCTTTTAAAACTAATTGTGTTTTAAGTATATCACCAAAGACTTGCGTAAATCTTTTTCTTAATCTTTGAATAAATTTAGTAAACTTTAATTCATCCCTAGTTATTTCAGCAGCCTTACCAAGATTGAAACCTGCTTCAGATTCCATTCTTGAAATCGGTACGTTCAATGCCTTATATAATTTCTTTTGAAAATACTGAACATCTGTAATCTCACCTAGATTTTGTCCACCAGGTAATGTAGATACTTCAGTTCCTTTTGCACCTTCTCTACGAGGTAACCAAAAGTCTTCAAGCATTGACATATGTTTTCTGTCATCTCTAATCTCACCAGTTGAAGCGTCATAAACAAGTTTGTTTCTGTATCTTGCCATCACATCACGAAGATATGATTCCGCTTTTATCTTTGGTAAGTTTCCTACATCAACATAGAATACTCGTCTTTCTGGTGCTCTTACTATTCTGTAAATAACAACAGCGTCTTCAATCATTCTTAACTGATTAGTAGGTTTAATTGCTTTATGCAAGTGACCCATAACCATGTTTCTAGTTTGATCTACAACACCAGAAGTGACATAAGTAATTGAATCAGAAGCAATCTTTATACCAGCATTTGAGTTTGCTGAAGACATTCCTTTTTCATTATATACAAACCATTCGGCAGTTTGTTCTATAACTTCAATTCCTTTGCCTTTATTATCTCTCTTTTTTGTGATCTCACGAACCTTTTTAATTTTTCTAGGATCGATAAATCTAACTTCGCTAATTCCTTTTCTAGGACTTTGAGGATCAATTACTTTGTGAAAATAAATTCTTCCATCAATGTACCATCTTTTAAAGATGTCAAATCCTTTTTCTTCGAAGTTTAATAGTCGTAAGACCTCGTCAAATTCTATTCTAATTTTTTCTTTAATTTTGTCTGAAATAGCAAGTTTGTCTAACGATAAAGAAACAGCTTGATCTCTTTCGTTAGATACGATAACCTCATTGATTATATCTTCTATCGCTGTATCACATTCTGGATGTTGTGCGATCTCACGATATCTTTTAATTAAATCAAAGTCGTTCTTGGCAGTAACCTCCATATCCAAGTACTGACCAAAGTAACCGCCAGCAGATATGGTTGTTGTGCCGTCATCTGGAGAAGGTATAGTAAAAGCCTGTTTTGCTTTTGCTGGCTTCTCCAGATCATTATCTTTTCTTGTTATTTCGAACCCAAGTAGTTTTACCATATTATAATTTTCCTTTTCGATTTAACTTATTAAGTATATTATGTAGTCGTATCTGTTTCAAAGTACTGGTATGCAAATGTAACATCAAAAGTTTCGATTGCGTCATTTGTACCGTAAGATAGTGGAATGTTTGCCAAGTTAGTAGGATACAATCCTCTATAAGTGTATGACTTTAGAGTCGATCCGTTTCTATCTAATTGGTCAACAAAACCATCAACTTGATAATCAGCAGGATTTGCGATACCTTCGTTGTCAGTCATGTTGTTTATACCATTCATCCATCTTTCAAATGCTCTGTACAATTTAAAGTCAGTATCATTTAATACTGTAATTGTCCAGTTTTCGAAAGTTCTATCTCCAGCGATGTTAAGTATTCTTCCTCTAAATGGAACAGGAACATTACCTACCGTTTGTCCAGGTAAGCCAGTTGCAGTACATAAAAAAGCAAGATCAGATGTTTCACCACCTACAGCAGCGTAACCAGGAAAAGGTAAAGTTACCTTAAACTGATTGGCACGTGCTCCACCACCTCTTAAACGAGATTTGAATTCATTAATATTTGGCATTTTTTATCTCCTCCCTATTAAGATCCTGCTACTTCAGAAAAGGCAACGCCTGATCTTGTAGCAATAAAGTTAAGTTGGATGAAATTAATAGAACGATTAGGTTTAATAAAGATATCTGCTCTAAATTCGTTTCTATCGATAACATCTCCAGTATTATTTGTATCGTCACAAACTACTGAAAAGTCTGTAAGTCCTCTACGACCTTGTACATCTCTTAAAAAAGGTTCTACTAGATTTCTAAATTGTGCTCTAGTGAATTCATCATTGAATTCAAATAGTTGAAATTTAGCAGCAGTAGAAATCGCTTTTTCTAATACGATAAACAATCTTCTAACATTTATTCTGTCAAAAGCACTAGGTTTAACTTGTGCAGTTTTATCGCCAAACAATACAGTACCTTGTCCAGGAAATGAAGCAACAGGATTTACTCTTGCTTTGTATAGTTCATCTCTTTGAGTTTGGTTAGGATTGTATGCTAATTTAACTGAACCTCTAATTTGACCTCTATTGAATCCGCCTGGTGAAAACCATGCGTCTGCAATACTGTCAGTTCTAGCACAAGCGCCAGCAATATCTCCGTTCAATGGAACGAATCTATAAACATCATTATATCTATCGTACATATATTTGTAACCACTATCAATTACAGCATAACTTGTTGATGGTAAACCATCAGCAAATCCTACTACATTTTGAGTTTGTGTAATTGCATTAGCAACATCAACCACATCTGCTCTTGCAGGTGATATGAAAGCAACACAATCTTTTCTGTCTGTTGCGACATCCATAACAGCAGTTGCTTTTGTGTCTCCAGTTGCGTCAGCACTTGTTTGAGAAGGGCCACACATTAATAAACTTAAATCAACATTTTCAGTATCATTAAATTTTTCGTATGCAGTAGCAAACTCAGCATTAGTAATTGTGTAATCGTCTGTACCACTTGCTAATGAGTATGTTTTAACAACAAATGCATCCCCAGCAGCGTTATCAAAAGTTGTACCTGTTTTAGTAGAACCACCGTTTGCAAGTGTAGTTTCGTGATCCATAACATACACATATTTTGATTGACTGTATATTACATCAGCATAGTAGTTTGAATTACCAGTAGATGTTTTGGCGTCAACTGCCTGTGAAACACCAGCAAAAGTTTCTAGTATTGTTCCAGCAGTTCCTGAGATTCCACCGTCTTCATCTATTACTGCAATATGCATTTCGTCATTTGATCCGCCAGCATTAGATACATCATCTGAAGTTGTTGGAGGATTATCAAAGTTGAAATAATATTCCCAATGTCTTAAAAGTTTAGCATTGTCAGCAACAGCGTGTCTTAATCCGCCTGTTTCTGTTTTACCAGTTGCAGGGTTAAATCTTGCGATTGTTAGTACATGAGTTGAGATTCCTGTTACTTTGTAAAAGAATCCAGAAGGTGCACCGTCAGTTGAAGGCACATTACTTGTGTCTCCAAATTCTAATATGTCACCAACTTGCATTAAACTACCATCATCAACAGTAATTGTTGTATCTCCGATAGCAGCAGCGTTGTCATTTACTAAAGTTCCACTTTGAGAGTGAGGTCCAAAAGCAGTAGAGTTAGCACAAACAGAAACTTTTAAATTGTTTCCTAATGTACCTGGTTCTCTAGCGGCATAAGCACCAACATTTCCAGCAAAACTAGCAGAATGACCGTAATTATTTAAATAGTCAGTTGTATTTTTTATTAAGATAGCAGTTCCAGACGCCACAGCATTTACCATGCCTGTAATTGGTCTTACTACCTTCAGATTGTTTCCGTAACCTAAAAAGTTTGCTGCCGTAAACCATTGTTCAAAATTAGAAGCATTTGGTTTTCCAAATGTGTCAACTAATTCTTGTTCAGATGAGATTGTAGTAATTTCATCAACTGGTCCTTTTTCAGCACAAATAGCGATACCTCCAGAAGTAGTAGATACTGCTGGTATGATATTCGTTAGGTCCTTTTCAGTCACATTAACACCTGGTGATACTTGAAAAGCCATGTTTAGTTCTCCTTAATTTAATATATTAAATTTATTAGTTATAACCCTTTTGTAGATATTTATTCATTTCCACATCTCTACTATTCACCCTTACGATAAGTCACAGGATGCCATAATTCTCCTGCGTCATCATAAAACGAGTTATTTAAACCCTCTGGATCGTCTAATCCGTTGTCTATGAACCCAAAAGGCGCCATATCTGCCTCAATTGCGTTTTGTTGTTCAGTAAACATTTGTCCTCGTACATCAACATTAGTCAATTCTTTAAAATATCTTTGATTTGCCATCCATGAAAAGACAACTAAACACATTACTAAATCGTCATGAGCGCCTTGTTCTGCCTCAAAAGACTTTCCACGAGCAATAAAAGTTGATAGTTCAGATATAATATCAAAGTCTTGAATAATTAACTTATCACCTTCTATCAGACTTTTCAGATTTGAAGTTCCGATTTTTTTAGTACCTTTCGTCATTCTTAATCCTAGTTGATTACCTCTTCCACTAAAGCCGCCACCTAATACTTGACCTGCTCTACCTCGTTGTGTAACCATCATCATGTTATCATATTCTAATTCAAATTGCATTGCGTCTGCTACTTGTTGTCCTAGATCGTTTATCTCTATTAAACAATATGCTTTGTTATAATAGTCACCTACTTTCTTTAACATATTAGGAAACACAATAGGTTTGATGTCGCTGTTTCTATATTTTGCAACTATCTTATAAGGTGCCTTTGTTCCGTCAACTACTATAAAAGCAGAATAATCGTTATTAACTCCTCTTGCAACATCAACAGTCATAACATAAGTGTGACCTTTTTTAGGCATTTCATATATGTCTAATCCACCAGGACTTTTTTGTGGGTCTACAACTGCCATAGTTTTAAGTTTAGTTGCATTAATAAGTGTATCAATACTTCCTAAAAACTCACACTCAAACTCGGTTTGAAACTGTGACTCACTTGTGTTCTTAATAGTTTGTTCTTTCCATTTTTCATCACGACCTGGTACTTCTGACCAGTGTACTTCTATAGGATGAAAAGTATTTTTCTTATTAACAGCATCCATCCACATCTTATAAAACATATTCATTCCGTGAGGTGTAGATACTATCATCACCTTTGATGATTGTCCAGATGAGATTGTAGGATATACTGAACTAAAAAATTCTTCGGCAATATTGTTTGGTACATAGGCGAACTCGTCTAGGAAAATAATGTTAAAGGTACTTCCCCGAACAGCACTAGAAGATGTACTCGCCGCTACGATTCTACTTCCGTTTTCTAATTCTAGGGAACCTTTGTTCCAATTAAGAACGCCTTGTTGCATCCATTTCGGCAAGTGCTCGTAAGCCAATTGCAATCGCCCCAACAAATCTCTTGCCGTAGAAGATTTGTTTGCTAGTATTGCAACATTCACATTATCGTTAAATAAAACGTAATGTAAGAGGTAGGATACAATGATAGTTGACTTTCCACTTTGTCTAGGCAATTTGCAAATTGTAAACCTATTGTCGTGAAAAGTATCTACCATCTTCCGCTGAAAGTCATACATTTGAAAAGGTATAAGACCTTTATCAATTGTGACAATTTTTAAATATGTTTCTATAAAGTACTTAGGATCGTTCATGCACTTTATCACTTCATCTACTTGTTTAGGTGTAAATCGTGATTTAGTATGTGCCTTTTTTAGATTAGGATTTCCTAAATATTGATCTAGTTTTGACATTATTTTTTATCTTTATTTTTCTTTATCATCTTTTGTAGTTCAGTTGTTGATCCTACAAATAAAGCATTAGTGACATTTTTTGGTCCTAATTCTTTTACATCTTTAATCTTTTTAAGTTTATCTTGCAAGTCTAATAAGTTTTGTGCAATCTCACTTTGCGTTTTAATTAATTGACCTGCCACTTCATATGCTCTAGGATGTTCTCCTTCTTTAGCAAGATTTAAAATACCGTCTATTGCAGTATTACCTTTCTCTAACATTTTGTAGAGTTCGTTTCTACCAGTATCAAAGTCTGTATCAACTTCAGTATTTGCTGGTGCAACTGGTTTAGGTGGTTCGTTTGTTACTTCTAAAGGATTCTTTTCTTCTTTTTTTTCTAGTACTTCTTCTGCTATGTTTAGTACTTCATTTAATTTATCATCAATATTACTCATTTTAAAACCTTTTGTTATTATGTATCGTTACCAGTTTCCTCATCATAATTTTTAGCGTCTGTAAAAAACTCTAGTGTTTCGGTGTATGTGTATGTATCATCTTTATCAGCACCTGTTGGATTAGGTGTAACCGTAACTCTTTCACTACGATACGGATTTTGATCTGCTGTATCAGTATATGAATCAACAGATGATTTTCTTATAATAGCACTTGATCCTATTGGACCATATAGATATATTTTTGCAGTAAATTTTAGTGTGTAATTAATTCTTCTTAAATTTGTTAATGCACCTGTATAACTATCTTCGTAATCAACACTTTCTAATATAAAAGGAATATCTCTTTTAGTATCCATATAATCTCTATCAATAATCATAGTGACTGTATAGTCTGGTTGAAAGTACGGAAGTATTTGTTCTATAACTTGTAGACCGTCATCTGAATTGGCAACAAAAACATTTAATTCAAAACTTACATCATAAGGCACAGGAGAGTATTGTGTAAATACTTTTTTCTCATCTCCACTTGCATTTTTAGCAACACTATACTTTTGATTCTTATTTAATTTTCTTGAACCATCATAAGCATAACCAGTGACTTCAAAGGACATACGAGGTAGAGTAATCGCCACACTTGAATCGTCTCCAGTTAAATTTGCGTTTTGATCTAGTCTTGCAATAAATTTTTCTTTAGGTGCATATGAAAGAGGCACTCTAACTTTCTGTAAAGGATTTCCGCTAGAATCCAATCGTCTGATATTAATATTATTAAATATTGTACCAAATGCGATTACAGTATTTCTAATTGATTTATGGTAAAAGTGTTGTCCAAACATTAATAATCATCAACCTCTCCGAAAGGATTTCTTTCGCTAAAATCTAATATATCATCAGCAGTAGATGATGTTGTTGTTCCTGCTTTGTCTTCAAATGCTTTACCATCATCAACAGGTTGTTGAGTTTTCATTGTAAAGCTTTCATTAACAAGATAATTAATATCACCTATATCACTTTCAAGTACAATAGAACCAGAAGCAGATGTGCCTGATTCTAAAGTAAACTGAAAGTTCATTGTATCTGTTGATAAAGAATCTTCAACAGAATCAATAGCAGCGATACCTGTATCAACTCTTTCAGAACCGTATTCCCATTTAGTACAAGATAATTTGTAAACAGGTAAAGCACTTTGTTGATAAAATGGTTGTTCGTGTTCAACAAATTGTATCTCAAAAAATGCTTTTGTTGTAGGGAAATAAACTATGTCACCTTCTTGTGGTCTTTCAGCAACTAGATCACTATTGTTAGATATTAATGTTTCCCATCTCAATTTTGAAACAGTAAACTTAATATCATCTCTTAATTCTAAACCAAACTTTTTAATTATCTCTTGTTCACCCATGTATCCATCAGTATTATCAACATACATTTCTATGATGTATGAGTCATCAAAAGATGAAGCAGGGTCTTCACCGAAGATAGTATCTTTATTTGCTATCTTTCTCGGTAGGTAATAAACATCTTGGCCATATATCTTCAGTTGTTCTATAATTAAGTCTTCGTATAATCTTTGCTCTGAAGTTGTGCCAGTGCTGAAATAAACATTAGTTGGCATTTAGTTTTTATCCTTGTTGCATATGTGCAGGCTCTTCATAATTTAATCTTATTTCTTCTTCAAGTTTTTGTTGCTCTGCGATTGCCGTAGAAAATAGTTCAGGTCCATTAAGTGTTACTCCACCTAACATTGCTGTACCATTAAATTTCGACAGGTTTTGTCCCCATTGTCTTTTGATTAGTGCTGTTGTATATCTTTTTAAATAGATATCATCATACATATCTGTATTATCATCTGGATTTAATTTACGATAAACTTCCATAATTAAGTATTCACCTGCTTTTATATCTGTTCCCCAATCCATATCTATGAATAGTTTATTAGACAGATGATTAAATCTCATTGGTTTTTCACCAACTAATATATGATCTAAAAAATCTAAATGACGCATTGTCATTTCATAGTGTACAATACTTGTAGATGAAAAATCATATAGATCATTTAATCTTAATT
>VTLG01013451.1_pt1 | contig 15527 bp, 24 predicted proteins | sample 4694571 | NCBI WGS metagenome assembly VTLG01 (sample SAMN12604809, study PRJNA352737) | marine metagenome | biome: ENVO:00000447; feature: ENVO:00000209|ENVO:00000569|ENVO:01000036; material: ENVO:00002151; isolation source: viral sequences binned using virsorter ...
ATGAGCACTAGCAATCTCTGGTCGCTTCCCTAATGTATAGAAAAGACGTTCCTTTATTCCATTATAAAGATTATTCATTTAAGAAATTTTTTCGCACGAGGGTTGCGACGCCATGGTCTTTTCATCCCATGAGTCATAAAGAAATTAGTATAATTCACGATCACTAAAAGAATCAATAATAAAGTGTTAATCTCCATCAAATACCAAAAGCAATACGAAAACAATAGCACACAATAGTGTAACTGTACAGAGAGGTAATAAAGTTAATCATCACTCTTCCTGTACTTTACCTTTCTTTCCTATATTATACTTCTGTTCTAGGATCCAGTCACCTTTATCCTTATATGCTAACACTTTAATCTGATTTAAGGGTGCAATATCACCAACATCATCTTCCTTTACTATTGAAATAAGTCCCCAATCAGCAAGTAGCCTAGCAATGCGATTACGTCGTTGTACATCATTAAGTGTGAGGTTAGCATGTTTTCCATCCAACGCAAATAATTCTTTAAAATGCACAATAAAATATCTGCCCTGCTTGTGCAGTATATGGCATGACTGATATAGTTTCTTTTCCTTTCTTGATGCTACACCAATTCTTGTAAGAGTCTCACGGACTTTTAAAAAATCATCTGGTTCGTTTAGTGTCACCTCTACCATTTGGTCTTGAGACCACTGTACAGTAGGTTCTACAGTAGAACTAGTCATTTCGATCCTCCAGTTTCAAGTCGTTGTCTAATAAATTCCAGTTGTTCATTTGATAAAATTTTCAGTGCTTGAGACGCTTTCTCATTACTATAGCCATAGTATTGTTTAACACTTTGGAGATCCGTGACTTTTTCCTTACGGAGCCAGGGAGAAAATCTCTTCTTTTTCCTAAGTGTATTTAGATAAAATGAATACTGCATATCCTTATCAAGGTTAGGATACTTATTCATTTCATTAGCAAACATGATGCAATCAAGATGCCCAGATAGACAACGATTAACAATATAAGGAGGATAATCTCTTATGTCTTCAGAGAGATCTTCCTTAGTAAAGTTAATAGAATTTAACCAATCTTTAAGATCCATACATATCATCATATCCAGGATTTAACTCTCTCCATTTATCTTTCTCTTTATCCCCACCAAATTTACTAGTACCTCCAGTATAAAGTTCATCTAAACTAGACACTGCGATGGTTCCATCTTCATCCAGGGAAGGATTTAAATCTGACCAAACATCAGATGCTATTATAGGTTGTCCTTCTGCTAATGCCTCAACCATCTCAGGAGGTAAATGATCAATCGTCTGAGCATCCATTGTTGAATAAGGATCAATCTCTTGCATTAGAGCCTCCGTATTCCTAATCAGATTATTATACTTAGGATCTGATTTAGCAAATTCTTGCTCTTTCTTTGTTGTATAATGACAAATAACTGGATTAAAATACTCCTGGTGCTTCTGTTCTATCCACCCATGAGTCACGTCCTGAACGGCGAATAAACCCCCTACAGCACCTATGCGACTCAATATAACCCACATAACATATTCATCTAATATACGTCGATTTGGGATAGGAACAAAGACTTTATTAGCTGTCACCTTATCCATCAAATCAATCATATCATCCAATGAGTGAACAATCATTTTATGAACACTGTCATTGAATAACATAACTCCCATACAAAACTTATACATGGGAGCAATACCACCCAAATCATATATTCCTACATCAACCATATCCAATTGCTCTCTTATATTTCTTCCTCCTCCAGTATTGGGATCATGACGGAATCCCATCTCCTCTCTACCATATACTTGGCAGGTGCAATAAGTATCAAAGACATATTGAACATCATCATTAAAGATGACATCCGAATCCACATAGAGAATATTATAATCTTCTTCAAAAAATTTAAGATTACACCATCGATGAATAAACAAATGGTTATGATTAAATCCTTCTACAAAAGGTGTAACCCTTACATTATATTCAGTACTGAAATAAAGGGGAACAAGAGAAGGATTATCACAAAACAAATAAACAGGTATTTCATTATTAAACTCCCTTAAAGATTTTATACTATGGTCAAAACGCCTCATCTCATGAGTATTAATATGTTCATGAGGACTGACCTTATATGAATAGAAAACAATATTAGGAAAATTGTTTTCTCTACACCGTAGTGCATCTAATTTTTGACGAGCTGTTTGTTTCATAATGAATAATTCATAAGTAATAATTCCTTTCTACTCTTTTGATCTCTCATATACTCACCAACAGAACGCATTGTATATGTTAAATCAAACTCAGCAGCTTTCCAATCTTTAAATCGATCTTTAACTAACTGATCAGAATTGTAGCTAACCATCATAGGTATAGAATACTTGTCGCAGTCACTAGCAAACCTATCGTGATCAAATCCTTTGTGCATGGATCCTTTACGTCCATAGAGGTTATCTTTAATGTCATAAGGAGGGTCAAGATACATAAAAATATTTCTATCATTATTAGTCTCCATCAAATATTCATAAGAATAATTGTTTATGTTCCAATTCGATATGATTTCTTGATACCCAGGTAACTTCTCAATTCCCCTAAGTGAAAAATTGCTAGTGGAAGCTTGAGATGAAAAACTAGAGCTTTCTGTAAGACCACTAAAACTGCACTTGTTAACAATATAAAAAGCCACAGCACGGTCAAAGGGTGAACAATCATTGCTATTAATGCGTTCCTTAGAACTAGTGAAAAGTATTCTCGCTGAATTGGGATCATTGTGTTTAGATTTTAATTCTGATAACTGATCTTTTAATTCTACACCAAACATCTGCAAATTTTGCCAGAAGTTTACAAGAGGTTCATAAAGATCGTTTACCCATATATTTAAGTCCGGATACTTTTTTGCTACATATATCGCAACACTTCCACCACCAAGGAATGGTTCCCGAAACTCATCGTAATCCCTCAGGTCTGGAAAGTATGGAGCCATCTTAGTGCAAGCACGGGACTTACCCCCAGGATACCTCAATGGAGTTTTAAGTGCTTTCATGAGACTTAATTACAGGATTTTTAGTTTTATTGGTGAGAGTAATGAACTTATCTGCTGCAAATGTTCCTGCAACATTAACAGAGATCTCATCACCATCATGCCAGATCTCTTCTCCATTCTTCTTACGCATGTCTAGTGCTTTCTCTAGATCATCAATAATCTTCTGTGTAATTTTCATCACCAATCAGGATAATGTGATATGTTTCCAATGTATTGATATATTAAATCCCATCCAAATACAAATGTCTCTCCATTTTCATCTTGAAGATAGAAAGGCATAGTAGGATACATTCTCCTTGCAGTATAATACTGACTAACAACTGCATAGTCATCATCAATCCATCGTTCTTTTTCTAATTCTTCTTCAGTCATGATGGGGGAGGGGAGTTCGTTCAGAAAGTTCTTTATTTCTCTGGTCTAAGGTCCTATTAAAATTCCAGTTATCAATTTTAATATACACTTTGTATATTCCCATTAAAGATCTTTTAACAAATTCCTCAAGAAATAATAAGGAAATAATTATAACATCAAATCCAGTCATTGTATAACCATCGGATGTTCATATTCATGTTCAAAAGGTAACATCATTGGAGGGTCCCTTTGTTCAATTATTATAGGTGATTCTAACACACTCTCAATAACCTTAGACATTCGACGATATCCAGTCCCAACATACATCTGACCAGCAAATACGGATACAGTTGCTGCACCCCAAAAAAGATAATACCATCGAGATTTAACTTGATGTCTTTGTTTTTTTGATAGTTTACTCACTTCTTGAAGCTCCTCATAAAGATCTCTATTGGTTACTGGGGGTTTCACCTTGGCAAACTACCTCCTTCATGCAAATCCTTAATAGGAAAAGTTATCATCTTTTCCCAAGGAGAAAGATTGTCAAAGAGAACAGCAGCTTTATCACCACTGATTCTCTGAACAAATCCCACATACCCCCTGTATATTGAAGTAGGATCTTTAACAGTAACTGTAGTACCAGGTAATATCATTTGAATTTACATTCTACCATAATCTCTGTTAAACATGCAAGCATATTTATTTCTTGGTCCGCGACGAAGGCAATCTGATACTGATACTTAGCAAGAACAAGAACAGCAGCAGGGAGGGAAGAAGGAACCAAGGCCCCGGATAGAGAATCGTAAATACGCCGAAGTAAAACAGCAGGATCATTGTCCAGGTTATTGACACACCATTTACGTACTTCCGGAAAGTTCTTTTCTTTGAGGTTTTTAACGAGATCATTTACCTTAACATCACTAAAATGCGCGAGAATACCACTATCTATCTTACCACCAACAGAATATCTCTGACACTCATTTAAGACTCTTCTCCAGTCTGGGAAGTGTTTATTGATGAGTTCGGCCAAGACCTTCTTGTCAGACTCGCACCTCTCTTGGTCCAAGATAAAGTTAAGTCTGGTGAAGAAAGCAGCCGCGATCTCCTGCTTTTCTTTCCCACGAATGCCGAACTCGACCACAGCACACCGCGAATGGAGCGGCTCGATGATTTTATTTTTGTAGTTACAAGTGAAGATGAATCTACAATTCCCACTAAATTCTTCAATCGAGGCCCTAAGGAGCAACTGTACATCTGGTGTGGTGTTATCTGCCTCATCGATAATAATGACTTTATGTTTGGCGTCTGAAGATAAGGATACAGTTGACGCGAAGTTTTTTGCATTGTTTCTGACGGTATCGAGGAATCTTCCTTCATCGGATCCGTTGATAACATAAACGTCTACCCCTAACTCGGCACAAAGTGCTTTGGCTACTGTTGTCTTACCACACCCTGCGGGTCCAGAAAGAAGTAAGTTAGGCACTTCACCTTTATTTAGAAAATCCTTAAAGGTTTTCTTAATATTCTCTGGGAGAATACAATCTTCAATTGTCTTGGGTCTATATTTTTCAACCCACAAAAATTCATCCTTCATAGATTCCTCTTAAGATAATCGAACATTTTTTGCTAAACCCAATTTCTTTAACAGAAGTATATGATACCAAGTCAAATCAATTTGTCCCGGTAACATCCCTTGCTTTGCAGAACTTGGAAATGCATGATGATTATTATGCCATCCTTCACCAAATGTTAATGCTGCTACCCATTTATTATTGGTAGAATTATCACTAGTCTCATGTGGTCTTTCACCCCACTTATGATTAGCAGAATTAACCAACCAAGTTGCATGATAAACAAACACCAATCTTAAAGGAATACCCCAAAGAACAAATGCCCATCCACCCAAACTATAAAGTAACAAACCTAAAGGAAGTTGTAATAATATAAACCACTTATCTAACCATCTATAATATGGATCCTTTCTCAAATCCCCTGCATATCTACGAACTCTCTTCTCTCCAGGAACTCTAAAAAACATCCATACCATATGACTCCAAGAAAATCCCCTATTACTATTATGAGGATCTAAAGCTTTATCAGAATGTTTATGATGCTGTCTATGTAAACCTACCCATGTAATAGGTCCATATTCTGCACTCAAAGATCCACAAGTAGCAAAGAATCTTTCCATCCATTGAGGAACTTTGAATGCCCTATGAGATAATAATCTATGATATCCCAGAGTAACTCCCAAACATGCTGTAACCCAATACAGAATGAGAAATACTCCTACAGCACCCCAACTCCAATACTGGGGTTGTAAAGCAACAATGGCATAGTAATGAACTACTGCCATGAATAATATAGTGGGCCAAGTCATCCGAAGGTAGAATCAGGTTCTAATGCAATGTAATAAGTTAAATCATGGTTCTTACTGGTAAACCGTGAAAGTAATTTCTGTGATACAACCACTTCATATGTTCCAGGAAGAATCTTAATATTTTCTACCTTAAAATTAAAGGAGAAGATATCACTAGTCTCTCCAACAGTAATAGAGAAATCATTTGATGTTTCATTCTTCTTATCTCTTACTACAATCTTCACACCATTAGAATCACCTACCACAGACAAGTCTGGAAGTTGATAGATTGCAGCTGCCTTAAGAAGTTTTTCTAACTGCTCTGTACTAACTTCAAAAGTAACATCTTCACTGGGAAGAGTAAGCGGTTTATCTGGTGGAGTAATGATAACATTAGGATCAGCAAAGAAATACTTAGACCGAGATTTACCTTCTTTGATTACCACATAACTATCATGTTTAAAATCAAGTTCCGGACTCTGATGAAGACCCATTCCATTAAGAAACTGTCCCAAATCATAGATACCAAAATCTTTAGGCAACTCCTCTGAAATAGTTGCTTCTGCAAGAATATTCTTCATCACACTAATCGTGCGAAGCCTATTTCCTTTCTTAAATAAAATTGACGTATTAATAGTCGAAAAATTTTTAAGAAGTGAAAGTGTTGAATCAGAAAGTTTCATAACCACGGGTCGTAATTTCATCGTTTGTGTTACCACTGAAATAGTACAGTAGGAGACAATAGTGCATTGCCTTTAGTATATCACGTTTTGCTTGTCCTTTCTTGTCATACCGACTCAAATACTTAAGTGCATTAGAACGACAGAAAGATTCGGCATCACCTACCGAATGAATAAGATCCAATGTCTGTACATCTGAATTCTCATTTGTATAATGTCCCTGGTAGGTGGAAGAGACATAATCTTTAAGATCTCTAATACCTTTATCTTCTTGGTATTTTTGGTGGGATGATCCCTTTAAATCTGGTTTGGGCTTAGCGTCTGTTGGTGGAAAATGATACTGTTCTACAGTTGGATAAGTATCATCCGTTATTATAACATTCCCAAATTTAATAGTAGACGGACCGCTATCCAGATTTACAGATTGACTATCCTCAATACTTCCAGGGTATCCATCGGTGCGAAAGGTAATATCCTCATTGAAGTTCTCTGGATGGGGAACTTCATGATAACTCTTATATTCTCCACTCATAATTGGATACTCCTCATCAAGTGTTCCATTAAGTTCATCATAAAGTAAGCTCCATGCATTAACCATAAGTAAATAAAAAGTCAGTTACAAACGATTCTGACTTTTCCTCACCAAATTTGGATTTTAGATACCCCCTAACAGGATCCAATTTAGTCATATAAGTATCAAAATCCTTATACACTGTGGTATCCATACCGGTAGGTTTCTCCAATTCTAGCATATCTTTGTAAGTAGTCAAGTAAGTTTGAAATGTAGATAGGTATGCATTGACTTCTTCAGATTTACAATACCTTACAAAGATATTCTTAGAGAAATGATTACCCATTTCAAAAAATCGATACTTACCATCATCTTCCGGTAGACCTTTAACCGAAAACAAATAATTTTCTACTGGATGTTGGAAGTCAAATACTATAATAACTTTCTTCTCCGAGAACTTCATCAAATCCATACCAAAACAAGGAAGGTTAGATCCTGTCTTAGGATAAAGAATAGTATTGTAAATATCAGATTTACTATCCGTTATATGAGCCTCTCGTGCTTTGATAAAATGCTTACCATAACGGATATTTGCTACTAATTTAGCATCCTTTGCTTCCCACCGAGCCCACTCTTCCCCAACTTTTAAGTCGGGGAATGTTTCTTCAAGGGCTTTAATATAATCTTCCCAAATAGTCATGTATTCTCCCTCCAATTCTTAAAAAATCTAGAAGTCCAATTACCATATTTCTCCTCCGCCTCCAGGGGTAATTTATTCATAAGTTTAAATTTATTATCAGGATTAAAAGGAAGAGATTGTGCATACTTCCAAAAAGGAGAATCATATTTTGACCCAAATTGATAGTGCCATAAGATGAAATTTTGAACTTCTTTGGATACTCTCCTAACTGACATATTAGTTTCAAACTTATCTATTGGAGTTGGTCGTTGAGTTATATAATCCCACATATGCTTACAAACAGTCAGATAAAAATCCGTTGCTGTTGCTTCTAAAGGTTCTAAAAAGAAAGCTCTATTTCCATTTAAAATCGTCCGTTCCCCCACAAATATATCTTTCGCAACGTAATTTTCAAATTCCAATTCCCCATCAATAACAGGTAAATTAAACCTTTCTAAGAAATCCTCCTTTGCTTCTTCCTTTGTAGTAATTGTATTATTATACAAGTACCCATAAGAAAGACTATCTCTATTTGGAACTATGAAAGTCCATCCATTAGGAGTAGCAATCCCCCTAGTATAATGTAAGGAAGGATCTCCACCAGGTTTATTACATAAAAGAACAGAATTCAAAGGATTAATTAAAGGAGTATAATCATTCTTATTTCTATTACTACTACCTCTGCAATCAAAGATATAATTAGAATCTATTTCTGTTTCTGGATTTTCTATTTTCTTTTCTATAACTTTAACTTTATTAGATTTTAATATCATCTCAGATAATTTCTGAGGTATATAATGGCATGAAGTATGACCAAATTTAAAATCCGAAAATATTTTCTCTTTCTTTTTACCCCATCCTTCATACATGAAACCAGTTTTAATAGTAGCATCAATTAAATTATTATCCCAAGTAACACCCAATACATCTCCAATCAATTCAGTTGGAGGAAGAACCGTTCCCTGACCTACTCTTTCTATAGGAGAATCTGGATCATAATATATTTCAATATCTACTGGATCAGGAGCACCGTATTTTAAAAAGTGGATTGCAGTAAAGCATCCAGCATTTCCGGCTCCCACTATTGCTATCTTTTTCTTTCCAAAATTAAACATAAAAATCAAAAAGTTAAGGTAGTTCTTTGCTCATTAGATCCAATACTAGAATCAAAGAAAGAATTGAATGATAAACTAATACGAATCTTCTCATCATTATGAGTATCTACTGAATGCTCCAGAGTCGAAGGAAAAATAACACACGAATTCTTATTCATAGGAACAGTCCATTTATAAGAATTAAAAGAATTAAAAGAGTTTGGTTTATAATCCCAAGCTCTGCTAAAAGAAGAAGAATTATAAACCACTAAAGGACTTTCTCTCACATCAGTAAAATAAAAAACTCCACTCAAAAAACTATTTGCATGATTATGTTTAGGATGTGACATTCCTTTATGTTCTATATTAATCCAGGAATTAGTAATCCTCAATTTAGCTGAGGAATGTAATACCTCTTTCATATACTTATCGAGACTTTTTTCAATGAATCCCCTAATGGAAGAAAATCTCTTTTTACTTAAAACATCATCATCCTGTGATATGTAAAAGGTGTTTCCTAGATGATAATTAATATCGGATACATACTTCAACTCATCCACAGATAGAGGTTTATTCCTTTCCTCTATCATCATACGTACAGGAAATACATCCATTATGGAGCAAGTATTTTGTGAATTCATTTTTCATCAACAGGAAGATGAACAGTAGCATCAACCTTATCATACAGTTCAAGGAATGCTTGCTTAGTGTCATCATCAAATCTGTTTACACAAACTTGAATTGCTTTCATCTTATCCCCAAAGATAGCATAAGCACGTAAGATATGAACTAAACGACGAGTACTAATAATTTCCTCAATCCCTCCATCATAGAAGGTCTTACGAATAATGTCAGCCCAGTCTACCAATCTCTTACAGAAATCAATATCATTAACCTTTAAACTGTCAGCAACATTCTTAAGAATTTTATTCTCTATAGAAGGTGCTGGATAATCCTGCTCAAAAGTTACAGGGAATCTCTCCAGGAATGCTTCATTAAGAACATTGGTACCAATAAACCTACCATCATCAGATCCTTTACCTTTAGTGTTTGCTGTTGCAATAACATTAAATCCCGTAGAAGGTTCTACCCACTTACCAATCTTCTTTAGAAACACACCCCTCCCCTCAAGGATGGGTTGGAGGCAGAGTATTTTGTTACTAGCCAAGTCAATTTCATCGAGTAACAAGATTGCTCCACGTTCCAGCGCTTCAATGACAGGTCCGTTATGCCAAACAGTTGACCCATCCACAAGGCGAAAGCCACCAATAAGATCGTCTTCATCAGTTTCAATAGTAATGTTTACACGAATCAGTTCTCGCTTGAGTTGAGCACAAGCTTGTTCGACTCCGAAGGTTTTTCCATTCCCAGAAAGACCCGTGATAAACGTAGGATAGAACACACCGGCTTTGAGAATGGCCTTAAGATCGCTAAAAGGACCAAAGCGGACGAAGGTATCATCGGTTTCTGGTATAAGGTTCTGTTCTAATTTAGGCTCCACTGCAGGTGCAGCAAAAGAATTCTCAATATTTTTAACTGCTTTTACTGTTACTTCTAAGTTCCACTTACCACGACCAACTTTAAATTGATTAAGTTTACTGGTGACTGTTTGATAGGCAATATCATTCATTCTACAAAACCCTCTCACATCTGCTGCTGTGAATTCAGTTCCGTAGTTTGATTTCAAACCCTCAATAATTTCTTCACGAGTCATTTTGATCTCGAACATAATGTGATGCGTTTCAATGACCTTATTATAGATCATGAAAAGGTGATTTATTTATGGAATGTGCCAGTTTTTTTATTGACACCAAACCTCTATATTGGTAGAGATTGCCATTCTCAACTTACCACTCTTAGGTTGAACAGGGACTTCATGTTTTAAAAATCCAGGAACTATACAATAATCATCTTCCTCTATATCAAGATGCCACTGCTGATTAAAACAAGAAGTATATAAACTATTAGGATTAACCAACTTTTTCATATGTGGGAAAATATCTTCTTGATAATTTGCAAAAGGATGCTCATTAAAAAATGATGTTGGTTGATGATTCTCGGAATCAAACTGTATATAATGTATTCCTACAAAATCTTGCTTTATATGCTGATGAGCAGACATATAACCACCATCACTCATACAATTATAGTTAATAATCTCAAAAGAGAATTTATAATCCCCCACTAATCCACATCCCTTAAGACACTTAGGAATTACCTCTTCATATACTTTTATAAGTTGAGAATAATCAGGTTTTATAAAATCAGGATTATCCCAATCTCCATAGGCATGATGAATATTAAGATTATCTTCTCTCCACTTATTACGATTAGGATTTTTTAAATAATTAGATTTATGATTATCAATTACTTCTTCTTTATTATAAGATTTAGGATCAATTTTACAAAGAGAAAAAGGAATACCAAATAATCTATCAGCTTTAATCTTCATATTTTTTTATACTCTTCTCCCATTCCTGTAAAGATGATGAACAATCAGGTGGCTCAGGATCTTTATATCCTTTCATCTTTTTCCATTTATTATGCAATGCACCCATCATCCATGACTGAGCAAGACTCTTAGGACCATTCTCTAAAAGATCTAACTCATACTTACTAGAAGTGTACCCTTTGTATTCTTCTCTCCAATTGGAGTCATCATAAGGTTTAGTCATATCCCTTCCTTCTTTTCCAGTCCGAATACATCCCACCAAAGACCATACCTTCATGGGATTTAATATCAGCACCATCCAAAAGTGCTCTCTGTCTTTCTGATAATTTACCCTTCATCATCTCCTTATATTCTTTAGGAAAATTCGCAATTTCTTTAGTGTCCCAGTTCATTTCTTTCTCCTCCTAGGTACTTGAATAGTCCAAGATCCTCCTTCTAAATCAACCATCTCAAATTCTTTCCTAGCCTTTTCCCTTCTATTTAATTCATCCTCACGTCCTGGTTTAGGTTGAGTGTCTCCATACTGAGGAATAGTAAACCCAAACTCTCTACACTCTTCTGAATCAGACAAATCAATGTTACATTCTTCCGCATACTCCCAGATAGCAGTGTCCACCTGCCCAAAGAGAGAATCAAAAGTCATTCTCTTTCTTAAATCATTCGCAATATTATCTACATGCTCATCTGCCAAATCTACTCCACATGGTCTTGCTTTGACCAACTTATTAAGATCAATAACGATCTTGCAATCATTGTAAATGCACATAATTAAGCCACTAATGAGATAAATTCGCCAAGAACCTTTTTATTAAGTTTCTTGGTCTTAAGGGATTTCACAAATGCCCTTTTGATTTGGGCTTTGGTTGCATCATGATCAACATCAAACTCAGCATCCTGAGCAAGTACTGTAGAAGACAATCCAAAGTAGGCATCATACCCAGAGTTCTTGATAATAAAACTCTTGTTCTTCCTCCATTCATTATACATTTTATCAGATCCATCGTAATTATACAACCTCATAAATTGTTTAGCATCACGATTAATAAGAACCCTAATACCAATAAAATTTGTAGAGGGAAACTTATCCTTTAAATTGGTAAGAAGGGCATCCGTAAATTGATTATATTGCCACCCTAATCTATAGGTCTTACCCAATTTACGATCACGCAAGAAACATTTAACTCCATTAATCTTACGAACTCCCAAATAAGGTTCATCTTCCCAATGACGCTGGACCTCTTTACTATAAGGAAGTTGATATGCCTCCCCATCAGTCAATATAATACATTGAACCTTCTCAACATTATTCTCTTTTTTGAATTGAGGAATAATCTGATGTAAAGATATAAGTGATTCATTAAGAGGAGTGCCAGAAAGAACCATCCGTTGAGGATAACTAAACCTAGCATTATTAAAAGCTGCTGCAATCCTCCAAATGTTTATCATCTGTTGTTCTAATGTCCTAGCATTAACTTTACTAGTAAAAAGATTCATCAAATTAAACTCATCATCAACCACAAATGAACCTTCTTTTCTTTCATGATGACGCTGCGGCTTAGGTGGTGTATATAAACCCTTCACATAATCTTTGTCATGTGTGTTCCATTCACAAGTAAAAGCATAAACCTCAAAAGGAATCTGAACTTTCTTACAGAACCACATAAGATTATAAAGTTGCTTAAGAGTATCCTGTAGAACATATTGCATAGATCCCGACCAGTCCAATATAAAGACTAATCCATGATTCTTACCCTCAGGAAGAGTTGTTATCTTCTTAAAGAGATCCTCGTTATATCTGTAAGAATGAAGCTTCTCTGTAGAGAGAACCCCAGTGCGACTAGTAGAAGCACGAGCATAACTCGAAGCTGCCTTACGACATTCAAACTCTTTAACAAGATAACTGACTTCTTTTTGTGCATCCTTTTTAAATTGTAAATACTCTCCATCACAAAATTCAAATCCCGCACTCAAATCACATCCATGTTCTTTCGATGCTGCTTCCCATCTTCCTTCTTCCCATTCCCAATAATTATCAATAACATCATGAACTTCTTTATTGGAAGCAATAACACTCTCAATATTAACCTGGGGAACTTCTATATATTCATTCTCACTTCCATTAACATTAACCAACTCCTGTAATTTACTTTCTAATGCATCTGCAGTCTCTACAGTAAGAGGATCCACCCCAGCAGAACTATCATTACTATCAATCCTATCTTCCACATCAGAACTGCTGCTAATGTCAGAAACGGAAGAAGAATTATCGCCAACATCGTCATCACCGCTAATCCCATCATCTGCAAGATCAGAGAAAGCATCTTGTTTGGCTTCCACTTCCATTTTTTGGGAGTCTTTTTCCTGCTCCTGCTTGCAGAAAGTATATAACGCTTCTGCTGCGGATAAGGTGTCTTCAAACGTTTCACAGTCATTGATTAAATCGATAATCGGTTTTTCAGTAGGCGAAAAAGCCAGAGGAAGGATTGAACCAATCTTGAAATATAGATTAGCCCTATCAGCAAGATTAAAATTAGTAATATCTTGACCATCTAATTCAAAGTAATCTTGCTCATAAAGCTCATTATATCCTCTATAGAAACTTTTTGCAATACCCAAATATTTACGCTTCATCAACTTTTCAATTCGAGCATCCTCAACCACATTCACAAACTGTGGAGGAATATCATAATCCAACCACCAGTCCTCATCAGGTGTAAAGAGTGCATGTCCTACCTCATGACCAACCAACATATCATATACATAACTACTCGCCTTCTCCCAGAGAGGAAGAATAAGAACACGAGAACGAACATTAAACTGAGCACACTCCACTTGCTTATGCTCTACTACAATATCCTCAGTAGCAAGCAACTTCGCTAGTTGTGACTTGATTTCTTGCTGGACTGCCATGTGTTTCGTTTGGTATGAACCCATAATACGACGAAACCCGCCTGGTTTGGCGGGTAACATAACGCTTCTTAAAACTTTGTAGCCTTTCTCGGGCCTGACGTAAGGCTTGAGGTTTAAGTTTCCTCTTCGCCTCCTTCTTGCTGTGGTGTTGCCAATTCGGAACTTTCATCTTGATACCTCTTAAGATAAGCATCACTTCTAGGATCAGTAATAAGGAACCTACAATACTCCCACCCCTCCTTCTTAAAGGTTTCACTCATATCGACTGGCCTTCTAACAGGTCCTTTAGTCCATTCTGGTGGTGATTCCTTAGTCATGAGTCTGGATAGAATTTGTCAAGATCCTCTTTATAGAGAGATCTTATATTATCTATAAGTTTAGAGGTCCTGTCAAGCTGATTAACTCCCTCATGACGACTCATAGGATACTGTGCGAATGCATCTATCTTAAACTCTACCTGCAGTTTTTCACTCATCCAGTAGCCAAAATTAACACCCAACCCATCTTCAAATTTCCAGAGATGAGTTGTATCACTAATAAAATCTACTTGAGGTCTCCACCAAGTCTTGGTCTCTGAATAAGGAAAATTCTCAATCATAGAAAAGAATTGGTCTTTATCTTCCATCTTTTCTTGTATATCATTACCATACTCTTGCTTAAGAAAAATAGATGCTGAGAAGAATCTCTCAATAGGATTTCTAATAACTGCCACCTGTTCTATACCATCTATATCACAATACTTTTCATACAGTTCTTTATAGAAATGCGTTATCTCACAATCTTCTATAAAGGAATGGTTATAATGAGGGATACCATAAAGTTCTAGAGTTTCATACTCCCATCCATTTAAATCCAGATTTGCTTCAATGAATCTTCCACCAGTACGAGGGATATGAATAAGAAGAAATCTCTTACCAGTCTCTTTATGTTTAAACGTTGCCATCAATCACCTCCTTAATACTAATTGTAGGAGACCATCCCAAATTACGCAATGCTCTTGTGTCAGCACATAAACTGTCTGGTTCTCCTACCACATGCTTAAGAGGTAAATCCCTTCCCATTGCGTGTGCTATATCCATAACAGGAATAGATTCTCCATTCCCAATATCAATAGGTCCTGTAAAAGAAGGACAAGAGATCAAACAAGAAATAGCACTGACAACATCTTTAACATGAATATAATCTCTCTTATGTATAGTAATATACTTAGCAGTATTCTCCTGTAACATTCTATAAAGCATATCCACTCTACTATTCTCCTCTGCCCATACATTAAAGAACCTCATTGCCACACTGTTAGGAGGTGCCATTGATTCATTTACCTTCTTGGTTATAGCATAAGGATTCTGCCACCATCCATATACACCTGCAGAACTAGCATATAAAAGTCTAATATCATTATCTCTACAATAACAAAATATTCGTTTTGTCTTCTCTACATTATTCTCCCAAAACT
>VTLG01014207.1_pt1 | contig 15526 bp, 16 predicted proteins | sample 4694571 | NCBI WGS metagenome assembly VTLG01 (sample SAMN12604809, study PRJNA352737) | marine metagenome | biome: ENVO:00000447; feature: ENVO:00000209|ENVO:00000569|ENVO:01000036; material: ENVO:00002151; isolation source: viral sequences binned using virsorter ...
TGGCAAAAACCTTGCTCTTTGATTATACGTTTGACGCATCAGCAAGAACAGTTACTTTGCATGGTAATAAGCACCAGCGAAGAATGTTGTTGATAACTAACACAACGGATAACCAAATTATCTATAACTTTGCTGACACTACCAAAACTGGTACGTTTAGCTATGACTCAACATCCGATCATACAACAATAACATTGCTGTATGATACAACAGGAATGTCTGATACAGACACACTTCAAATTCTTGAGGAAGAAGATTCTGTTAAGTTTGAACCGTCTGAGACATTTGTTGATGCTGTATCAAAGTTAAGAGTATCAAATCCAGAAAACTTGGTTGATACCGACTTTGAGTACGGACCACAAGCTTCTAAGTGGGAAACGATTCAGACTATTAATAATATTCCATCGTTCTTCGCATCTACTTCAGATACTACAATCCCCTTTATATCTTCAGTAGCGGCTGTTAAAGGTAACGAGCTTATTACAGTTACCACAAGTTTCGATCACAACCTCACGAGTGGTGTTCCTATCACAGTTACAGGTCTTGCATCTGTTACTGCAGAAGGTACATATATTATTCAGGCTGTACCTACATCTACAACCTTTACCTACAAGGCAAGATCAGCTCAACCAGCAACTAGACAACTAGAGGGTGTTTATACTTCTATTATTCCAGGTAAGTTCTTCCAAGGTTCTCAGATCAGTCTAGACCAATCAATTGGTATTGTGTCTGACCTTTACAACTATAAAGTTAGTGTTCAGGCAATCACGAAACTAACAGTTACAACTGCTCCTCCATCTGAATGGATTGTTGGTACTGTAGTTACAGGTCAAACAGGATCTGCTAGTGGTACTATTCTTCGTAGAGAAGGAAGTGATTTCTTCCTTGGTAATGTTTCTGGTGTATTCCAAGATGCAGAATTAATTATTGGTACTGGTATTGATTCCACAGCAACACTAACAATTGCAAGTAGTGGAGTTAATGCAGAGGGTAACAAATATCTTATTGATATTACAGGTGATGGGGTTGGTGAATTATATCCAGCTATTCCAATGACAAGAAAGGGTATCTATACTTTTGACTTGTCAGATGTTACAGTCAATACACACCAACTAAGATTCTCTCAAACTGCTGATGGTACTCACGGTGGTGGTTCTGCTTATACCACATATGTTTATGAGCATGGAACTCCAGGTACTGCTGGTGCTTACGTAAGAATCTACGTTAACAACTCTACTCCTGAGAACCTTTATTACTACTGTGCTAACCACGCTAATATGGCTGGTAACGCAGGTTCATCTATATCAAACATTGATGTTACTGACGTATCATATAACCCAATCTCAGGTGATATGGTTTGTACCATTGGTTCACATAGTTTACTAGTTGGTCAGTATATTAAGTTTAAGACTGAATCTATTAAATTAACTTGTGATTATAACGGAGACGGAAACTCAACTGTTAAGTCATATCCTCGTGCTTCTGGTGCTGCTACCTCTAATGGTGCTGACTATGTTTACAACCAGTCAGTTCCAATTACTGCTGTAACTGCAACAACAATTACAGTTAATGTTAACGGTGGTCAAGGTCCTGTTACAGATACTTCTGTTCACGTACACAGTGGTGGTACAGCAACTGGTGCTGTTATTGCTGGAGTTAATGCTGGAATAGCAATGCTTGCTCCTACAACAAACTCTAAGGTTTATCTAACCACAGTTTCTGAGCACGGATTTGCTGATAACACAAACTTCTACTTCATTAACACTGTATCTCCTAAGATACTTGAAGTTCAGGATCCTACTTCTACTGCTCCTGATGGTCAACCATACGTTGATACTATTCAACAAGCTACAGTTAATAGAGATGTAGATTCTACACAGATAAATCCATACAACTATGAGTCAACATATACTCTAGCATTTGATGAGTCACAAGTAGATTATGCAAATGATACGATTACATTTGATAGCAACCATAGACTCTCAAACGGATATGCGATGCTTTATTATCCACCCCCAGGTGCACGTCCACTTGGTTCTACCCGTAGGATGCAGGTATACTTCATCGAGAGAATTAATGATACAACCATAGCATTACATCATTCTCAGAGATTAAACTATGGTCGTGTTGACTTAAGTAATTCTTATAGTGGAACATGGGATGGTAACTGGTCATATGGTAAGCACAAGCTTGGATTATGCTATTGCTGTTACAGAGAATATAAGAGTTATGCACAGTGGCAGACACGTTACTATACCTACTATTGGAACTGGGGTGGAACCTATTCAGGACATGACTTCCAGACAATTGATGGTAGTTATGGACTAGGTGGTCAGAATTATGAGATGACAGCGTTCTTCTCTACTAACAGGCCAGAGCGTGGTGGATATGGTTCACAGTGGTACTATTGGAACTATGCATGGAGATATTCTTTCGGTACTTATTGGAGAACCTACGGATATCACCTACAAGGTCTACCATTGAGTAGCAGTGAGCGTTGGCAAGGTCAATACGACTTCATTACTGACGATCACAACTATGGTGTTAATACCCATAACAATGGTGGAACTAGTTATGGTTATACCATTGGTGGTCACTATGGAAATGGTGGTAATAAGAGTTACTGGGCATCAAGCTTCTATACTGAAGGATGGTCTGGTGGACAGTACATGAGAATGCGTGGTAATGAGTACTATTGGTGGTACGTTCAAGCATATCGTTACAGCACACTGAACCATTACTTTAGAGGTATTGGTGAAGATGGTGGAACTAATATGTTCTGGATGCACATTAAGAGAAACACATCAACCAATGATAGTTTCTACTATGCAAACCACGGATTCACAAATAACCAATCTACTACAATGTCATTCCCATCTGGGGGTGAAGTTCATTACTACTATGACTGGTATGGTAATAGAACTAATACTAATGGTGGTACATGGTACATTGATAGAATCGATAATAACAGATTCAGAATTAAGTCAAGTACAGGTTCTAACCCAATGAGATTGGCTGGTGTTACTGGTCAAATGAGACTAACTGCTGTTCTTGATAACCCATTAAAGAACTCCATTTACATTGCAACTAACCAGTTCTCTAACGGTGAAGTTGTTAAGTACACAGGTGCTTCTGGTGCTATTGGTGGATTAACAAGTGGTAACTCTTACTACATTAAGACTATCACTGGAGACAGATTCGTATTAGCGAACAGTGTTGGTGGTAGTACTATCAACTTCAGTTCTACTGGTTCTGGTATTCAAGAGTTTGAGAACACAACTGCTGACTTCGGTGTTGTTGATGGTTCTTACACTACTGTTAAGGCAATCTCCGAGACAGAACTTGAAGTTTCAATTCCATTCAAAGTTCCACCTTCTATAAAACAGTTTGATGGTTCTGGTACTGATGTTGATACTTCAGACAACTGGATCAATATTAACAACCACTACTATGCTACTGGTACTAGAGTTATCTACGATAACAATGGTAACAGCACTATCGGTGGTTTGACTCACAATAAGGACTACTATGTGGTTGTTATTGATAACGCTCACTTCAAGCTTACTGAGTCACTAGCAGACGCACTTGCTGGAACTAACATTGTAGACATCACAGGAACCTCATCAGGATTCCACCAGTTGATCTCTGCTGCACTATCTGGTGAAGTTGGAGGAACAGGTACAGTTGCTGTTCAAAATGGATCAAGAAGAGTCACAGGTACTAATGCTGCCTTCCAGAGATTCTTCAAGATTGGTGATACAATTAAGATCGTTAACACAACAGGTGGTTCACCTGGTGTTATTGAAGGACACGAAATTACTGCTATTACTGATGATGACAACTTGATTGTTGATACAGCATGGTCATTCTCTCAGTCTGGTACTAACTACATGATTCCTTCTTACATCTATGTAAGACCTGATGGATTCTACCTACACAGACCATTTGACGGTGGTATGGAGATCGGTACTTCTAAGTCACCTAACTCTAGAATCTCTAGACAGACTCGTAAGTACTTCCGTTATCAGTCAGGTAAAGGTATTCAGACCTCACTTGCTATTAACTTCACACCACAGATTCCAATTGTTAACTTAACATTTGCTGAATCTGGTTCCATACAGACTCAATCATGTTCAGGTACACTAGATTCAACATTCTTAACTGTTGCAGATACTTCAGTACTTGTAACTAACATGCCTGTAACTGGTACTGGTATCGGTGGTGATACCAGAATCAATAAGATTGTTGATGGAACAACAGTTGATCTTAGTGCACCTTTAACTGCAACCATTAGTGGTGAGACAATTACATTCGATCCAGTTCTAACTGCAGAATGTACAACATCTAAACCACACCAGTTAAGTCCAAAACTTTCTATTAAGATTATTCAATGTGATACTCCAGAGTTTAACGTAACTACTGATGTATTAGCAGTCAATACCGAATTCAAATTCACATATCTACTAAACAAAGTTCCTTCACAGACCGTTGGTGCTGGATTCCCAACACTAGCTGTTCTATCATGGAGCGACTGTATGGTACGTGCTGGTATGTTTGACGACCAGAACGGATTCTTCTATGAGATGGATGGTCAAACAATTAACTGCTGCCGTAGAAGTTCAGTACAACAGATTCCTGGAACTGTTAGTGTAACTAAGGGTTCACAGATCGTTACTGGTACTGATACTAAGTTCACATCACAGTTACTTCCGAAGGACATGGTTGTTATTCGTGGTATGAGTTACAAGGTCGTTAAGGTCTCTAACAATACCCAGATAACAATTCAACCATCATATCGTGGTACATCTAATGAAGATGTTATCATGACGAAGACAGTTGATACCAAGGTTCCAAGAGCTGAATGGAACATCGACACTGGAGATGGACTTGGTAAGTCTGCTTACATCTTGGATACTTCTAAGATCCAGATGTGCTACATGGATTACTCTTGGTATGGTGCTGGTAAGATCCGCTTTGGATTTAAAGATCAGCATGGACATGTTAAGTACTTCCATGAGTTCAAGCACAACAACATCCTAACTGAATCTTACTTCCGTTCAGGTAACCTACCTGCTCGTTACGAGATTGAGAATGGTGATGAACCTACCTACGTAGGAACTCTGTTCCACTGGGGTACATCGGTTATCATGGATGGTACATTCCAGGATGACGAAGCGTATCTATTCACTGCGTCTGGTATTACTCATAAGTACACCAACAGTTCTGCTAACTCTGCTCAGTCTAATAACAACTCTGCTATTGTTGAGGAGAGAGTCAACTGGTACTATAGAAGATACTTTATCAGAATCCCATTTGATAATGGATCCTATGGTTCTATTCTAACGATTAACACTAACATCTACGAATCTTCTGTTGCTAACGGATACTTCCAAGATGGTAGAGTGATCGATACTAGATCATATCAGTCAGGATCTACCTATTACGTATACATCAAGTATGTCGAAGGTACATCTGACTACTTCCCAAGAAACTACTACAACGCAATTAACGGTAATTTAGGTAACCCTGCTGTTCCTAACAACACTACCTTCTCTGTTGGTGCTCCATCAGGTAACGAGAACTTGATTCCAACCGATATGCCTCTAATTTCAATTAGATTGGCTCCATCAGTTGACTCCTCGATTACTGGAGCATTAGGAGACAGAGAGATTATCAACCGAATGCAACTTAAGCTTGACTCCGTTGGTATCCTGACTACTCATGAGACAGAAATTAGTCTAAGACTGAATCCTTCCTTGAGTACAGACACCTTCGAGAATGTTGAGAACCCATCACTATGTCAGTTGGTTAGACATAGTTCTGCTGATACATTAGCATCTGGTTCAACGATTCTATCGTTCAGAGCATCTGGATCAGGACAAGGACAAACCGCATCAACTAACTTCGACCTATCGAAGATTAGTGCGTTGGGTAACTCAATCTTAGGTGGTGACGGTATCTATCCAAATGGACCTGACCTTCTAACAGTGGTAGGAAACATAGTTGACTCTTCTGGAGTTAATCTATCCAACCCTTACTCAATATCTGCTAGAATTACATGGCAGGAATCACAAGCATAATCTATAAGGAGATACTAAAATGAGTTACACATCAAGAAATCTAGACGGACAGGGTGTTGCTGGCACCCTGGCCAGTTTACAGGCAGCACTCGAAGACATGACCCCTGCAAGGTGGGAATGGCACGTTGAGGCTGATGAAGCTACTAGAGTTGCAGACGAAGCTTATTGGAACAAAGTTGAAAATGAGTGGATTGCATATAAGATAAATTGTGGAGATCTGAATTTTCCACAAATGAGGCAAGGTTTCGACTTGTATAACAAGTATGCACCAGCTAAACATGCACTGGAATGGGGATCCATTACAGGTTGATAAAAAAGAATAAAAAAAGGAGGGGATAAAACCCCTCCTTTTTATTTGATTACTCCTACAAGAGAGTATCGAATATTTTTCTCGTTATCTGCATCATATGATATACAATGCCATCTATTACCTCTGTACATAGAGCACATATTTCTATCTGCTTTAATAAAGGCATACCTTTCAAATCTAGGTAATGGTTCATCTGCAGAGTCTCCAATATAATATACCCAATCAGATATATCAGTTCCTTCTATAAGATTTTTACTCCACTGTTTTCCATTCTTTCCAACGAACTCATACTTATTACGATATTCTTCACAAGCTATTCTTGATTTTCCAAGTTGTAATGAATTATAAAATGCCTTCCCATCGGAGGTTACAAATCTTAAAAAGGATGTACCAGTATTATCACACTGAGTAAGATACATGTTACATGCTAATGAGAATGGATCTATATGAGGAAGCCAATTGTTCTGGCAAGATTTCATTCCAGGATAACAGGTATTTGTATAGTAATTGAATTGAACTTGTTGTCTTTCGTACTTATGCAACCCAGTCTTTTTTCCTAGCTCGTAAATCTCATCACATAACCTTCTTGCTAATTTTGATTCCAATGGTTGTTGAAACCCAGGAGCATTACTAGCCATGTAGGTGAATTTATCTTTTATTATACTTTCTGTCTTATCCTCAGAAGGTATATTTTTTAAGAAGTCTATAATTTCATTTGGTCTTTTGAAGAAGTCTTGAACAACAACATGTTTTAGACCAGTCTCTTCATCTTTATTGTTTTCTATTTCTAGATTATCATTGAGCTCAAATATATTATCTAAATCTCTACTTGTATATCGATTAAATTCAGATATATCTAGTTTGTCTTTAGTATAATCTCTCATAACTAATAGTCACTATCCCATTGAGGTGGAGCTTGTTCTCCTGGTAGTTGTTGCTGTTGTTCTGGCATTTGGTTTTGTGCCTCTGGATCACCTTGTTCTTGTCCTTTAGATATAATGATATTGGTGTTAAACATATATCTTTCAACTCCCTCTTTACCATTATAGTCTTGAGTCATCCATTTACCAGATTTACAGATAACCATTCTATTTTTCTTTGCTTCTACAAATCTAGTTTTATCGTAGTACTTTGTGTCTTCATATGGTTTATATAATTCCAGTTCTGGTTGGATGGTTACAAAAACATTTAAGTAATCTTTGAGTGTACCTTGGAGTTCTCTATCCTCAATTTTTGTAAGCTCCTCTACATTTTTATATCTTTGACCTTCAAACATAAGATCATAAAAAGATATACCATTTTCAGGATCTATATCATCACCCAAAAATACATTACATGAATACTCAAAATCTAACACAGGAGCTGGCCATTGTGCACGTTTGTGTATGGTCATATTATCATGTTGTAGACTGCAAGTTACCAATCCACTTCTAGAGAGACTACTCATATAGCCTTTGTCCTTCAAATATTCATTAACTTGATGTGGAACAAATTCTGCTTCTATTAGGATCTTGTAAAGATCTTGAAACCATACATCAAAGTATTGGTTTGGAAGTAGTTGTGTTATACCATTAGGAGTTTTGAACTCAGGCTTTTCATTGTTTAGATGCATCATCCTTTTAAGTTCATCAGCACTGTCTGCAGGGAACTTTACAAGGAAATCAAAAACAGCATCTGGGTCTGTAAAGACATCATCCACAACTACATAGTCACCCATGTCTTGTATATCAATATCGTCACTGATTTCTATTAATTGGTGAAAATCACATTGGTCTAACTGAGATCGTATATTACTCATTTGTACTCATTTCAAAGTTTTGTTCTGGGTTTCCTCCTAATTGCTTGTCTCCTTGATTTGCAAGAGTAGTTGGACTTACTGCACCTTCAACACCAGAATCCTCAGAAGCTTCAGCAGGGTTTTGACTGACTACAGTCTCTTTCATAATAGGATCTAGAGTAACTTTATTCTCTGATTGGTATCTAGCAATAACATCTAAGTATGCTGCTATAATATCTTCATGAGGTGTATATACTACTCTAACAAAGTTGTAAGTGAATTGAAAATCTCTATCAGCAGACATAGGAGCCCAAAATCTAAATCCAATATCACCTTGAGGTACAGCAGAAGGATCAGGAGCATCCTCATTTAGATTCTGAGTACTACCAGGTGTAAAATCTATAGTGTAAGGAGATTCTACTTTGTATCCCAGAGCTTCATCCTTCTCTTTATCCATTACTTCTTTGATATCACCTATGACTGTTTCTCCAGTTTCTAATACCAATAACTTTATACTCATTTTACTTATTCCACATGTGTTATAATTGTACAGTATAACCCGTCTTCTGTCAAGTTGTATTATGACGATAAATATGTTATACTAGAGTTATTTAGATCTGAGAAAATGAGCGAATCTGGAAAAGGCTTTGCGGATACTACACCAAAGGAGATATCCCCCGATGTAATATATGTTGATGAGAAAGGTAAACCTACATCATATGGACATAAAACACCTGTTTTAAAACAGCATCCTGATAGGGAAACCCCACCTCTACTGAAAGATATTCCTTTATATGAGTTAGTGCAAAAGATTGAGAAGAAGCATGGGCATAATTTGAATATGGTTATCGAAGCTTTCTTGAAGAATCAATCAGAAGAGAATGAGCACATTCGTGATAGTGATATTCTAGAAGATGGTATGGTAAGAGCTGATGAAATATATTGGTATTGTGAATTCCAAGATCAGAAGAAAATATTTGACCACATTGCTGCTGTTGAATCGTGGTTCTTAAAAGAAGTAGTATACAATCCTGAAATCCCATATACAGCACCAGAGGAAGTAACTGAAGATGAGACATGATCTAACAAAGGAAGCTGAAATACATGAGGTTTTCCCTAAAGTAATTGCTCGTCATGATAATATATGTCTGGATTTAATTCCAGATATGATTGAAATATTGAATGATATTAAAGGTCAGACTGCTGGTAATCCAGCTCTTAATGTTAATTCAAGTCATACTACTATAGAAACTATCCATAGACTACCTGTATTTAAAGATCTAACTAAAGAAATTCTTAGGGTAGCAAAAGACTTTATGGTTGAGTACGGATATGATCCATTAAGGACAAAGGATCTGTATATGGGAAATATGTGGTTTAATCATTCAAATGAAGGAAATTATATATTCCCTCACATTCATCATGGAAGCTTTCTTTCATGTGCTTATTATATAAAAGCAAACGAGAAGAAGCATACTATTATGTTTAATGACTTTACCAAGAACCTATACGAAGAAACACAGACTTATAATCATATGAGTGAAGTGGTTTTTGGGATGCCTTGCAAGACTGGAAGACTTCTAATATTTCATTCAGATTTTCCTCATGCTGTCCCACGACAAACACATGAAGAAGAAAGAATTGTTATATCAGCTAATATGATGTTGAAGAGTATACCTATAGAAGAAAGAAGCGAAGCCATTCTTTAAGCTAAATACCATTAGGAAACTATTGGTATTCGTATGGCTGCTCCTAGCACGAAGGCTGAGTTTAAAGATTACTGTTTGAGACAGTTAGGTGCTCCAGTCTTAGAAATTAATTTAGATGATGATCAGATTGATGATCGGATAGATGATGCTCTCCAATATTTCCACGAGAGGCATTATGATGGATCTGAGAAGATGTATCTTAAGCATAAGTTTACAGAAGATGATGTAACTAGGTTCACAACTCAGAATGAAACAGCATCAACTGCTGCACCTGATGCAACAGGATGGGAGAATAGAAAGAATTTTTTAGAGATACCAGAACATGTATTTGGTATCTCTAGGGTTTATGGTATCAGTTCAAGCTTTGTTCGTAATAGTTTGTTCGGACTAAACAACCAGTATTATTTGATGGACTTGTTTTCTTATACTTCAGGAACAGGTCTTGCTTTTGGTGGTGTTGATATGGTCAACTACTACATGGTTAAGCAACACTTCGAGACTATTGATATGATTATCAATACAGGATCTCTAGTAGGTTATAGATTTAATACCAGAGCAGATAGACTGTATATTGATATTGATCCAGATAGGATAGTTAAAGATCAAATGCTGATTATAGATTGTATGAGGGCATTAGATCCAGCAACATACACACAGGTCTGGGATGACTATTTCCTTAAGAAGTATGCTACTGCTTTACTCAAAAAACAGTGGGGTCAGAACTTAATTAAGTTTAATGGAGTTCAACTTCCTGGTGGAGTAAGTATAAATGGTATGCAAATATACAAAGAAGCATGTGAAGAAATTGATGAGCTTATGGAGAAGTCCATCAGCACATTTGAGTTACCACCTATGGATATGATAGGATGAAGAAGGTATACTTTCCTCAACACGGTGGTGTTACCACTGAACAAAATCTAGTACAGGACTTGGTTGATGAACAAATCAAGTTGTTTGGTACTGATGTTTACTATATCCCTAGGAGTATGCTTAGGGATAAGACTCTTGGTGAGGTAGTACATTCTGAGTATAACCAAGCATATATGATAGAGATGCTACTGGTTAATGTTGAAGGGTTTGGATCTCCATCCGAATTCATCAGTCAGTTTGGTGTAAGGATCACTGATGAGATTAAGTTCATTCTCTCTAAGAGAAGATGGGAACAGTCTGTAGTACCTTCTGTAGGTCTTACTATTACTGATAGACCTAATGAAGGAGACTTAATATACTACCCATTAACAGAGAACGCATACGAGATTAAGTTTGTTGAGAGAGAAACTCCTTTCTATCAATTAGGAAAACTATATTACTATGAGATCACTGCTGAGATCTATGAGCAGGGTTCTGATGAGTTTGATACTGGTATAGCAGAGATTGATGAGATAGAGTTAGAGAACACATATGTTACTACACTATCTCTAAGTGCACCACGTACCACTGCTACTATGACTGGTACATTACAAAGTGGTAATTTGAATAGTGTTACAATTGATGGTGGTGGTAGTGGATATAGGTCTGCACCTTTGATTACAGTTTCAGATCCACCTGATGTTGCTGGAGGTGATATAGTTGCTACTGTAGAATGTACTGTTTTAAATGGTACTGTTAATACTGTTACTATTACTGATCCTGGTACTGGATATACTACTGCACCTACAATAACTGTTGCTGCACCTGCCTTATCTGTTGATTTCCAAGCAAGAGAATATATTGTTGCTGGTAACTTCCAGAATCAAGGTGGTGATAGGATATGGGCAGCACAAGGTGATGGTACTATCTTTGTAGAACATGCTGCTAGTTTTGATCCTATCTTTGCTACAACAACTCTAGTTAAATATTTCTTCTGGAATTTTGAAGATCTTAGATTGAAGTATCGTTACACATATACTGGTGAGACTCCAACAACAACTAAGGGTGAGTTCTACTATGATGCTGCTAATAACAGATATGTTATTAATGCTTATGAGACTACAACAACTAGTGGTCAGAGAGCTCAGTTGTTTGATCTTGCTACCAATACTATAGGTGAGGTTTCTGGTTGGAATGGAGGAACTTTAGAGCTTGCTATGATGAATAAGTCTGGTGACTTCCTAGATGGTGACTTGATTAGAGGGGTAGATTCTAATGCCCTATATACATTAGGATCCTTTAGTACGATTGATAATACTAATTCTGACTACGACCAGAATAAAGCATTTGAAACTAGTGGGGATGAATTAATTGATTGGGGTGAAGACAACCCCTTTGGTGAGTTTGGTAATTTTACAGGTAGCTTCTGATGTTAGGAACACATTTTTATAACGAAACAATTCGTAGAACCGTTATAGGGTTCGGTACTCTTTTTAATAATATAGAAATTAAAAAGAAAGACCCACTCAACAATGAGGTAATAGAAACTGAGAAAGTAGCATTAGGTTATGGTCCTAAGAATAAGTTTCTTTATCGTTTATTTGAAAACCCTAAGACCCAAAAGGTTGCTATTACTATGCCTCGAATGTATTTCGAGATGACTGGTATTGATTATGATTCAGCAAGAAAGACTAGTCCAGTAAGGAAATATAAAAATGTTATACAAGGTGATGGTAGTGAGGTAAGAGTACAATATGTACCAGTACCATACACCCTAGGATTTGAACTTGGAATACTATCTAAGGATCAGGATACAGGACTACAAATACTAGAACAGATATTACCATACTTCCAACCAGCTTTTAACATCACTCTGAACATGGTTCCTGATATGAGTGAGAAGAAAGACGTTGCTATTACTCTGAACTCAATTAATATGGAAGATGAGTGGGATGATAGTTTCTTAGAACGTAGGTTGGTAGTATATACACTGCAATTCACTGCTAAGACATTCCTATATGGTCCTTATAATAAGGCAGATATCATACGTAAGGCAACTGTATACGAATCTGTTGGTGATAAGGCAGTTGGTAGAAGAGCTGTTAAGATGGAATACACACCTAAAGCAAAAGTTGATAAGAATCTAGATGGACAAATTGATGCTAATGATGATATACTAATAACACCTGATGATGATTTCGGTTTTAATAGTGGGTTTGAAATATTATGAGCGATCAAATATTTGAAAAGAATATGGAAGAGATCTTTGATGTTGATGTATCCAACACACCTGAAGGTGGTTGTGCTAAACGTAAGGATCAACTCAGAGATGTCTCAGAGGACAGAGATAAGGACTATGAATATACTAGAGGAGAACTCTATAGTCTCATAGATCAAGGTCAGGAAGCGGTCAGAGGGGCGTTAGAGGTTGCACAGGAGTCAGGGCATCCAAGAGCATATGAAGTTGCTACAAACGCTATGAAGCAGGTAGCAGACATGACTGATAAACTCATGGATCTACAGAAGAAAGTTAAGGATCTAGATGAGGATAAGAAAGGTCCAAGTAAGGTTACAAACAATGCTATGTTTGTAGGTTCCACAGCAGAGCTTCAGAAGATGTTAAAACAAATGAATGGTGGTAAACGATAACAAATATATTATATTATGAATCAATTGGAAGCATTCAATCCTTGGCCGACAATCTTTAAGAAAAAATACGACTTTGATTTTGAGAATAAGTTAAAGACTAAGGTCATAGAATCTCTTAAAGTAGCAGATGGGTTTATAAAATCAATGGATATACCGACACCAGAAAAATCTGGTGGTGTTACTTCTGTTGTTTTGTCTCAGAATCCGCAACATCCTCAGCCTCATGAATGGCCAGAGTTTGTTCAGTTTGAACAATTCGTTATGCGATCTACAGTTGAGGTACTACGCAAATGGCATTGTGATCCTGGTGTTGAAAGAGCAGTCATGAAATCATGGATTAATGTTCACCCTCAAGGAGCTTATACCGAAGAACATAATCATCAGGGAGTTCTTATGGCTGTTGCTGCTTATTTACATGTTCCAAAGAACGGTGGAAATCTTTTAGTAAAGAATCCATTGACTTCTTATAAGTTTGGAGAACCAATACATCGTCAATATTTTAGTGAGTCTGAAGGAAGAGATGGATTGGAATGGACACAAATACCTGTTGAGACAGGAGATGTGTTATTCTTTCCAGGATGGTTAACCCATAAGACACAGAAAAATTTGGCCAAAGAAAATAGATTTGTTATGTCTTGGAATGTATCGTATGCAACTGATGCTCAAATGGAAGTAGCGTATAGGAATAAATATTCAAGGAGACCTGCTAGTAACTAATGGCCTATCAAAGAAACGATGTTAATTGTGATCCTGTTGGATCTCAACCAGGAAGTAGTACAGTAAACTGGTTCTCTGGTAGTGAGGGGTGGACTACTGTAACCTTTAAGAATTGGAATGCAGACTTTCAAGCAAGGACTGTAGATAACAGTACAAGAACACCTGGAACCTTTCAAGCACGAACGGTCAACAATTCAACACGTACCCCTGCACCTTACCAGAGGTATGATATAACTAATAATGCAGTCCAGGACGGTTAATATTATGCAGTTTAACGAACGAGAAATGAATCGTATTCTACTAGCGGTTGAACACTATAGGGATTGTGTTCAATCTAAACCAAAAGAATATGATGAACTAATAGATAAACTACATTCCTACGAAGAGGAATATGAATGTCCTGACTGTGTTCTATGCACAATTCACCAATGAAACATTACACCGTTGGTTACCACGACTATGAGTTACACACTCATGAAATCTGCGAGTATGCAGATGATTCTTATGAAGCAGGTAAAGATGCTATAGAAGATGTTCCTTATCTTCATGACCATCCAAATGCAATAGATTATATTTTACTAGATGCCTGAACAACAAAAACTTAAATTTTCTATCAGACAAGACGGTACTGTAACTGAAGAAGTTATTGGTACTGTCCGTTCTGAATGTATTTCATTGACAGAACAGATTGAGGAAAAGCTTGGAGTCTTACAGACTCGTCAATTTAAACCCGAATTTTATTCTAACAATGTCGCACTTCAGTACAATCAAAACAAAATTGAAGAACAAACCTGAACTCATAGAAGCACTTCAGCTTCTTCAGTATGATGTACAGGAAGATCAAGAGTTAATAAATCCACTAGACCATCAACATGAAAAGGTAAAGGTTGATGTTGCTATAGGGAATGATATTGGATTTCGTAGAAATTCGGAAGGTGTATATGAGTTGGTAGCTGATATACAAACTTGGAAGGATCCAGTTCCACCAAAGAGATTTGTGGATAAGGTTACACAGCAGTATGCTAGAATGACTGTACATAATACAGTTAAGGATATGGGATTTGAAGTAGAAGAAGAATGGGAGATGGATGATGGATCTATAGAACTAGTTGTTAATAGATGGGTAGGGTAATCCACTTATGTCCGAGGTCGTTTGGTCAATAAATATTATGATTGGTATCCTACTAATAGCAGTAGGTATATCAATATATTGGATTTTTAAATACGATGATTGGTATCCTAACACCAGTATTAATAGTCACTTCTCCTCTGAATCCGAACACGTTGATTCAACAGATCAGGGATCACCAGTCCCAGAAGGATAGAACTCCTGTAGAGGAGATGCTAAATAATACACTTGAAGAATTTGAATATGGGCAAGATGACACCCCCAAGTCGGAAGAGTTGTTACAATTTCCGAGTTACCAAGATCAAC
>VTLG01000268.1_pt1 | contig 15525 bp, 7 predicted proteins | sample 4694571 | NCBI WGS metagenome assembly VTLG01 (sample SAMN12604809, study PRJNA352737) | marine metagenome | biome: ENVO:00000447; feature: ENVO:00000209|ENVO:00000569|ENVO:01000036; material: ENVO:00002151; isolation source: viral sequences binned using virsorter ...
GTGCAATGCAGAACCCTGAACAGTTAATGTAGGAAGGAAAATATGCCAGAAGAAATAAATACATTTGAAGAAGAAGCTCCTGAGAGTCAAGAACATATTCAGGAGATGATAGACAAGGCTGAAAGAGTTCAGAGTGTAGCACGAGATGATGGGAAACCTTCTTGGTTACCTGATAAATTTGAAAGTCCAGAAGATATGGCAGAAGCTTATGCCCAACTGGAACAGAAATTATCTTCTCGTGACACTCAACAAAATACAGAAACACAAGAACCAGCAACACCCTCACCTACCAGATCTTCTGAAATACAAGAAGTAAGTGAAGCTCTTTCTGCTCAAGGTATTGACTTTAATAAATATGCACAAGAATATGGTGAAAATGGAAGTCTAAGTGAAGAATCATATGCTGAACTAGCAGAAAAAGGATTGCCAGAAAATGTAGTGAACACATGGATAAAAGGTGAACAGGCAATAGCTGATCAGACGGTACAAAAAGCACATACGTCTATAGGTGGTAAAGCTGAATATGATGCTCTTTTAGAATGGGCTACTACTTCATTAGATGTAAACGAAATAGATGCATTTAATCGGGCAATAGAATCTCCCGATGCAAACGATGTAATCTTTGCAGTTAAGTCTTTAAATGCAAGACGTTTAGTAAGTGATGGACAACCTCCTACACTTATGCAGGGTGATACAGGTGGATCAAAGATAGGTTCTTTTCAGTCAATAGCTCAATTGACTAAAGCTATGAATGATCCTCGTTATCAGAGTGACCCTGCTTACAGGGATGAAGTGACCTCTAAATTATCACAATCATCCATAATGTAAACTCCAAAATACTACAGACACAGTAAATTTTAGCCCATTGAGGTGGATAACTTTGATTGAACAGTTGTGGTTATAAACGGAGACTTTTATAACTAAATGCTGGATTTTAATTCTAGCGTAACTTTAATCAAAAAGGAAAATTATGGCACTTCAAGGAGCCTCAAATGCTTTGAATGCTGCCGCTCAACGTAGTGGTCAAAGCCACGCAGACGGTGACGTAAGGAATTTATATTTAAAACTTTACGCTGGCGAAGTCATGACAGCTTTTCAGACGAAAAATATCATGATGAACCATTGCCGAGTGCGGTCAATTAAAAACGGTAAATCTGCCCAGTTCATTATAACAGGTAAGTACCGTAATGCAGAATATCATACTCCTGGTAATGAGATCATGCCGGATGTGATTGCTAAAAACTTAGAGAGAGTAGTCTCTGTCGATGATCTCTTAATTGCGGCACAATTCATCCCTAATATTGATGAAGCAATGTCACATTACGACATCCGTTCAGTCTATACACAGGAATCAGGTTATGCTTTAGCAAAAGCTGCTGACCAGAACATCCTTCGTATGGCTGTGAAAGCGTCATTAGCAACCAATCAGCAACGAGCTAGTAAACTGATTCAAGATTACGATCCTCTTGCTTCTACCAAACTTACAGATGAAGACTTCACAGAGAATGTGACTTTTGCTGCTTCATTCGCTAATTCAAAGAAAGCCGCCTATTTTATGGAAGGCTTAATTGAAGCTAAGCGTGTACTTGAGAGTGCGGGAGCACCTCTTGAAGATCTAGTTTGTGTAATGGCTACTGATCAATATTACTCATTGTTTAAGACAGTATCAAACAGTGAAGCTGTCTCTGCTTTGACAATGTTTAATAGAGATGTAGGTGGAGGTGGATCAGTTAAGGATATTGATCTTCCAATGATTGCAGGAATTCCTGTAGTCAGAACTCCTCATCTTGGAACTTTAGGTGCATCTGCATGGACAGGTTCATTATGGTCAACTGCTAACCCTGCTATTTCAACTGGTCAAGCACCACTTGCAAATACCGCAGGATCAGGTAGAGCTGCTATTTACAATCTTCCAGCATCTTATTCTGGTGTTGTAAATGATGGTAGTGATAATGGCCCTGTTGCAGGTCGAGATGGCACTGCTACTGTAAACTTAGAGGACGAATCTTTAACAGTTCGTGCTGTAGTTATGCATAAAGATGCTGTTGCAACTGTGAAACTTATGGATCTTGCCGTTGAGTCTGAGTATCAGATTGAACGTCAGGGTACTTTGATTGTTTCAAGGTACGCAATGGGTCATAACGTACTACGTCCAGCAATGGCTGTAGCACTAAAAGCTCCAGCAGCTTAATCTAATTAAGGGCAACAGGAGGTTCTCTTCCAAACGGAGTGATCCTTCCTCTCTCCATTACCTCCTGCTCTGCCCTTTTTTTCTTTCCTTCATTATTCAATATGGCTACTCTAACACCCACTTCAAAATTAGATGCTGTCAATTCAATTCTTTTAGGAATTGGAGAAGCACCTGTAAATACACTCGGATCAGGTTTACAGGAAGCAGAGATTGCTGAAGTAACTTTAAATAATATTAGTAGAGAAGTTCAATCTCAAGGATGGACTTTCAATACAGAAATAAGATATTCTCTAGCTAGGGATGGGGCAGGAGAAATTAATCTACCAAGTAATTGTTTAAAAGTAGATACTACTACAATTTTACGAGATTACAAGACTGATGTAGTTGAACGAAGTAGAAAATTATACGATAGAATTACCAATTCATTTACTTTTACCAAAGATATAGAAACAGATATAGTCGTCTTATTAGATTTTGAAGAGATACCTGAGACTGCAAGACGGTATATAACTTTAAGAGCAGCTAGAAAATTTCAAGAAAACATTCTAGGATCTTCCACATTATCTCAACTTCAAGCAGACGAAGAACAATTAGCTTTATTTGCCTTGAAAGAGGCCGAAGCTGAAGCAGGAGATTATTCAATATTTGATCAATACGATACTTACCGACACATTGATAGAAAAATAAATTCATCTATCTCTACCCTTCTTTAAATATTAACTATGGCATTAGTATCTAAATCCATACCTAATCTTATAAATGGAATTTCACAACAACCTCCTGAAGTAAGATTAGCTTCTCAAGGTGAAGTTCAAGAAAATGGGTTAGCTTCTGTAGTAAGAGGATTAGAAAAAAGGCCAGGAACAGAAGCCATTAAAAAATTAGATTTTACACCAACTGGTAGTTACCTTATTCATTCAATAAGAAGAGATGAAGCAGAAGAGTACACTTTAATTCTAGGTAAATCAGGAAGTACTAAGTTCTTAAAAATATTTGATGGTGATGGAAATGAAATGCCTGTGGAAGGTAATGATTATTCTGGCACTTTTGATGCTTTAGTAGACGGAGATTTAGGATACTTTACGGAAGTTACTGATTATAGTACTCAAGTAACTGCTACTACTGTTACCGATACTACTTTCTTTTGTTCAAATCAAAAGACCATAGAAGTAGCTACTGCTAATGCTCAAACTTCTGGACAAGATACTGGTTCATTTAAGTCAGATAGAGGAACTTCTTCAATTACTACAGATAATCATAGAGAAGCTCTAATTTATATTAAACAAGGTGGTTTTAATAGTAAGTACGAAGTAACAATAAAGGTAGGAAGTCAACATTATAAAGTAGGATACCAGACTCCTGCTACTGCACCTGTAATGAACCAGCAGTATATAGGTACTGAGACTATTGCAAGAATTCTTAAAAAGGGTTCAGGTGAATGTGATGGTACTGGTTGGGGAGTATTCACTGCATCAGATGCAAATTTAAAACTAGAAGGTTTTGGAGGTAGAAAACCAGAAGAAAATAAAGATGCAAATGGAGATACTTCTGCTGATCATTGGGACGGATTTGATGATTCTGGTGCAATGCCATCAGGTATGACATGTACAAGAACAGGGAGTGTCCTTCACTTTGTACATACAGCAGATTTTGAATTAAGTACTTCTGACTCTCATGGTGATACTGATTTATTCCCAATAATGGGTGCACTTGGAGGAGGTACTACTAAAAAGTTCTCAGATCTCCCATCATCAGGTGTTCCTAATGGTTTTGTTACTAAAATAGCAGGAAGTAATACTGGAACTGAAGACGATTTCTATGTGAAATGGGAAGGTAATAGTCTAGGAAAAGGTGTATGGAAAGAGTGTGTTGGCCCTAACTTAGATCATCATTTTAAATATTCCACTATGCCACATAGGTTAGTCAGAGTATTTGATGATACTAATATTACTTCTGTAAATCCTTTAGGAATTACATTTGTATTTGAAGCAGTAATAAGTACTACAGATACACGAACAGTAAGCAGTGTAAGTACTACTCTTAATAGAATAGGATGGAATGCGAGATTAGCAGGAGATGATACCTTAAATCCTTTTCCTTCCTTTGTAGGTGGTTCAGTAACAGACATATTCTTTCATAAAAATAGATTAGGATTTCTAAACGATGAGAATGTAATCTTTAGTGAAGCAGGAAACTATTATAATTTCTTCCCTTTAACTGTCATAACAGGAGTAGATAGTAATCCTATTGATGTGACAGTATCAAATGATAAAGTGTCCCTCCTTAAACATGCTATCCCATTTAGTGAAACCCTCTTATTCTTCTCTGAACTACAACAATTCAGATTATCAGATCAGGGTGCACTCTCTCCAGCAACCGTTTCCATTGACGTAACTACCCAATTTGAAACTGATGCTAGAGCTAAACCTGTGTCAGTTGGAAGGTACGTATTCTTTGCATTTCAAAGAGGAGAGTTCTCAGGAGTAAGGGAATACTTTGTAGATAATAGAAAAGAAGTCAATGATGCAGTAGAAATTACTAATCATGTACCTCAATATATACCGGGAAAAATTACAAATCTAGTATCTTCAAGTAATGAGCAAATTTTGGTATGTCAAAGTAGTACTGAACCTCAGAACTTATATGTATACAAATATTATTGGCAAGCAGAAGATAAGATTCAGTCCTCATGGTCAGTCTGGAAATTTGGAAATGATATTTTAAATTGTACATTCATAGGTTCCACACTTCAGTTACTTATTCATAGATCTGATGGAGTATACTTAGAAAATATTAATTTATCTACTGACTCTTCTGTAGCAATAATGGAAGATGATACTTCAGTATTACTAGATAGAAGAATAAAGATTCAATCCTCTACAACTGTGGACACATTCTCCGATATACCTTATACAGGTATTCAGAGTCTAGCTATTACAACAGCAGGGACAGGTTATACAGCAGGGAATTTAACTGCCACAGGAGGAGGAGGAAGTGGATTTACAGGTACATTTACTGTAGGAGGATCAGGAGAAGTAGCTACTGTAACAATCACTAATGCAGGAAGTGGATATTCTTCTGTACCTACTATTGCACTTTCTACAAGTACAAGTGGAACTGTAGCCGTTGTTACTCCCACTTTAGAATTACCTTCTAATATGGTATATGTAAATCAGAATGCACAAAAAGTTCTACAAAGTGATGTAGATACTTTAGTAGCAGGAGGAGATAAAATATATGCAGGAATACCATTTAATTTTAAGTATGAATTCACACGTTTTCTTCACAAGACTAAAGATGGTGTAGCGGTACAGACAGCTAAACTTCAATTAAGGAATATAAATGTACTTTATAGTAAGACAGGTTTCTTTAAGTTAAACGTAGATGTAGAACCTTATACTATTAATGTACCTGATCCTGATAATCCTGGAAGTACGAAAGAAATAACACCTAGAAAAGCTTACGAAAAGACGTTTAGTGGTTTTCTAACTAATAGTTCTCAGATTGGAGAATATAAATTATTGTCTGGTTCTTTTAAAAGTTCCATACTTTCTAATCCACAAAATTGTAAAGTTTCTTTAACTAATGATGAATACCTACCATGTGCATTTCAAAGTGCAGAATGGGAAGGATTCTTAAATATCAGATCACAAAGGGTATAAAAAATGGATCCTGGAACAATTGGAGCAATTCTTGCAGCAACTCAATTAGCAATTGGGATATACTCATCTTGGAAAGGAGATAAAGCTGCTGAAGAAGCTAGAGATGCTGAAGCTGAAAGACGAAGGAGAATGAGAGAGTTAGCTATTAAGAAATATGGCTTTCAACAATCACAAGCTTCAAAGAATTTAAGTTTGTTAGACAGACAGGACACTAGACAAAGAGATATTGAAAAGAATGTAATATTTGCTGACATGGTAAAACAAAAGAAAATAGAAGGTAAAATATTAGCACATGGTGGAATGATAGGTAAAAGTTCTACATTCCATATGGATAAAATTACAGGTGATTTACTGAGAGGCCGAGAGGCAATTAAAGAAGATTTCCATTGGAAACACTTAAATAATTTTATGAAGAAAGAATCAGTAGTAGACGGTTTAAAAATGGATAAACTAAATATGGAGTATGGAATAGCAGGGCTTACTCCTCCTCCTGCTCATGATAAATCTCTTATGTATTTACAAATGGTAAATAGTGGATTAAATGCTTATGGTACTTATTATAAATATACTAGACCTAAAGCCGATCCTAATATTTATGGTTATGATAGTGGTCAAGATGTTTATGGGATGGCATAATGGCAGAACAATCTTATAGTCCACACGTTAGTCAGAAAGAATTTACGCCTGAACTTACTCAGTCTCGATTCAATCCTCCTACGCCTAGTGGTGCTGATATTCAAAATACTTATAATCAGAAAAAAGCAATAGCAGATGCTATTATGTCTGTAGGACAATCTGGTGCTGAAGCTTTTGGAAGAGCAAATTTAAGACAGATTGAACAAGAAGAATTAAATGCCGCAGCAGAAGGAAAAATAGATAAAGAGAATTTAATTAAAGCAGAAATTGAAGGAAGGGCATTAGCGGCATCAGGAAAAGATTGGAATGAGACTACTGCCAAAGATTTACTTAATAAAAGTATTCTGTACAGGAAAGGTAATCCTGAATTAATAAAAATAATGAATAGGGGATACCTCCTTAAATCTGGTGAGTTGACTGTTGCCCAAACTAATAGTGATCTAAAGACTAAAGCTCCAGGTTTGATCAAAGAATTAGCAATTGAATGGAAAAAATTAAATAATAATTTTAATATAGGGAGGAGTGGTTGGTCTAAAGAAGGAGAATTTATTCCTGATTTTCCAGAATTCATAGCTGAACAAGTTAATATTGAAGCAGGAAAAATAAAAGGAAAGTTCTTAGAGAAAAATCCTTTAATAAATGAAGTACTAGCAAAAGAAGGAAGAAGATTAAACTTTGATCCTGTATTAGCTGAAGCTTCTAAATGGTGGACAGGCTATAAAGAAAGAGAAAAAGCATTAGCTATAGATACTAATCTATCCCAGAACCAATGGGGAGGAATGACAGGTGCAGAGTATCGTACTTCTGTACAGCCTAACCTCATGAAGAAATTTAATCTGACTAAGCAAGAGGCAGATCTTGAAGCGATAGGATATTTAAAAGGATTACTTGTATCTAAAACAGATCAGGATGGAGACATGTTATTAAGTGATCCATTATTTTCTTCCATAGAACAAATTGTAAAGTATCCTCATGAAGGAGTGACTCTTTTAGATGCACGAGGAGAACATAATACAGGAGCACAAGCAAAAGAATTGCTGGATTTAAGTAGAAAAATCTATAAAAGGATATATGATAAGTCTCAAGCACTTGCTACAAAAGGAGATAAAGAAAGAGAAAAAGGAATAAAATTACAGTTTTCTCAATTTTCAGCTAAAATCCGTGATAAGTTAGCTAAAGCTAGTACTGTCGTAGAAATAGATGCACTTATAGCTGACGTAAGAAATCAAGTAGATAAAAAATTAGAAGATAATATTTCTCTTTATGGTACTTTAGGTGGAGAATATGCTTCCCATTTACTAAAAGACTTAACTTCAAGGAGAAAAACATTAGAAGAATTAGGTAATAAACCTAAAGAACCTACTCCTGATCAGAAAAAAAATATAGATGAAGCTATTGTCCAGATTTCAGATCAAACTTCTAGTGAAAGTATTTTACAAGAATATGATATAGAAGCTTTAGATTCAGTTATTTATGCTTTAGATGTTATCCGAGATAGAATTGATAAAGAAGGTACAGATCATACTGCATACCTTCCATTCTATGAAAAGTGGCACAAAGCGACTAAAGAAGTATCAAAAGTAAAAGCGGCAAAAATAAAAGAAGCAGACGAGAAAGAAAAAGCTGATAATATTGAGACTTTAAAAGGTAAAAATAAAGAAGATCAAATTGATAATGATACTAAAATTAATGCTAGACAAGTTACTCATGTAGAAACTATTCATGATCAAATAGAGTCATATTTAAAGGCTGCTCCAGGTGCACGAGATGATAGTATATTAGAAAACTTAGAAAACTTACTAGTGGAAGATGTAGAAAAAATTCATATTACAAATAATGGATTAGGCACATATAAAACTACAGAATCTTTGTTTCATCCAGATAAAGTAGATGAGTATCGTCTTCTTATTGCTGCTCAAAGAGCTAAAACTAAACAAGAAAAAGATACAGAAGAAGGTGAACCAGTAGAAACTCCTCCTCTAACATATAAAGATATATCAGGGAAAATAGATTTATTAGTTAATAAACCTATTAATGAATTATTCTCTGCTAATGGAGAGCCTGATTCAGGTATAAGTACAATAAGAAAAGAATTATATACTAAATTAATTAAGGAAGAAATATCTATAACACATTTTGAACATTTCAAAGGATTTCTTAATGGTATAGAAAAGGATATTCATAAAGTTTTAGATGATACTTATGGATCTAAAACTGTGTACGATGAAGCTGATCGTGAGTTATTTCGACAAGTTACAGGTAGTGGAGAAGAAGGTATTAGTACTCCGCTTGATGGTAACCAAAAGAAATTACTTGGAGAAATGCGTGGTGATTTAATGAGATTTCATCAAAGTATGATTAAAAGACATGGAGATGTTTTTCTTCAGACAAGTATGGAAAATCATCCATTGAGACAAGGTGTATTGAACGCTTATGTTGAATATCTAATAGGAAGAGAATCTTCTAAAGTTATTGTAGATAAGTATTTAGATGTAAGAACTGTCGCAGGAGAAGAGAAAAGAAGGTTCACTCCTGAAGAAGAAGAAGTTCTTAGGAATGCTATACCTAAAGGTAACTCTCCTCATGCTAAGGCTTTCAATGCTCTTTCCTATAAATTAGGAGGTCGTGTAGTACCTCCTACTGATACTACTACTTCTGATACTACTACTAATACTTCTGATACTACTACAAGTTTATCAGATACAATGGAAGTAGTAGCAAAAACCCAAGATCTAGCAAAACAAAATAATATACAGATCAGCAATGAAGAGATTATGAAAAATATTAAGGCTGGAAAAACTCTTACATTTACAGAATCAGGAGATTTTGTAATGGAACCAGCATGGGTAGATAAGGAAATAATTCCAGTAAATGAATTAAATAATACTACAGACAATAAAGTAAAACAATCTTTAGGATTTGAATAGAATATGGCAGAAACTATTGTACCAGAAGAGATAGTTCAGGAAGAACCAGTTATAAAGACTGAAGCTGTTCAAGAAAACCCAGTAGAAGTTCCTGATGTAAGTGCTCAGATAGAAAAAGAAAAACTAGAGAGTAAAAATCCTTCAGAAATAAAATCTCCCGAATTCAATAAGGAAGAAGTACCAGATTTTAAAACTGAACCTTTAAGTACCACATCTTCTGTAAAACAATTTGTAAAGTATCCTAAAGAATATGTAGCAAGACAAAGTGCTGTATGGTTACAAGGATATTCAGAAAAAACTGGGATATTTGATACTGAAACAGGTGTATTAAAAGATGCAAGTGCTAAAGAAGTTGTAGAATTTATACAAGATCAAGAAAATAAAGAAGGAAAAATAAATTCTTTAACTAATTTCCTAAAGAAAGAGTTTGGAACTATAGCACAAAGAGAAGAATGGGGGCCATTAGATTGGACTTTTTATAATGCTTATGATCAATTTAAAGGTATTAATCATATGGCTTATCAAGTTCTACAAGGAGACAAATGGTTACCTGGCCCACCAGCAGAAGAGCCTGAGACTGTAGGAGGACAAATTGCAGGATTTGGTGGACAAGCTTATTTAAGTTATAAAACAGGTGGACTTATAAATGCACCTAAATGGGTAGGAAAAGCTATTCCAGCATTTGAAAGCTTCATGAAACTGCCAGCAGTGAAGGGAGTAGTACAAATGGCTACTGGAGAAGGTGTGACGCTCCCTAAAGAGTACAGACTTTCTACTGTAATGGCAGATGTCTTTGAAATGGATGAGGGAATATTTGCAGAACTTGCTGCTTCTGAAGATGAAGGAATATTTGAAGGAAGATGGAAGTCTTTCTTAGATGGTTTCTTTACAGGAGTGGGAGGACATTTATTAGTTCCTCCTTTAATGTATTTCGGAAAACAATTATATAGAGGTGGTTCATTTACAGCAGATAAAATAGGAAATACAAGACCTTTCAAAGCTGTAGCAAATAAATTAAAAGAAGTTAAAAATAATTATATTGAACTCTTTCCTGAGACAATAGTCACTAAAAGAGATGTCAATATTAATAAAACTATTCCTAAATTAAAAGAAGAACTACAAGCAGAAATAGCACGGAAAGCAGGGAAAACTACACCAAAGGTTAAAACTGAACCAGCACCTTTACTTGCTCCTCCTTTACATCAAAAAGTGGCACTTGAAGTTGATAGTGCAAATTTTAGATTTGAAGATCCTAATGTCCCTCCTATTACTAAAGAGAAGTTACCTCCTGAAGCAAGTATTACAGAGAGACAATTAACACTAAAGAATATTTCTAGTGAAAAAGTAAAAAAGAAATTCAAAGCTAATAGAAAAATTCCAGATGGGACTATTGTAGAGGTCAGACCTACTATTTCTCCTGCTGATGCTTTAAATACCAGACAGGGAAAAAGAGTTCTAGTTACTGTACATCCTGATCCTAAAACTTCAAAAAAGCCTAAGAGTCCTGTTGGTTATGATCATGCAGTAACTTTAAGAAATGTAGAATTTAGAGTAAATCAGGATGCAAGATACGAAATAGCTTCAGGTAAAAGTTCTAAATTTCCTGCAATGACTGCAAAAGGAGAGATAGTACAGACTAAACCTGTATTTGAGGGTATAGAAGTTAATTTTAATCCTAAATCAGATCACTTATTTAGAATAGTAGAGAATGGTCTAGCTATTAGAAGTGCTGAAGAGGCAGTAGTATTCGATCAAAGAGTTCTAGTTAGAGGAAAAGTTACTTATTGGGACAAAGCTTCTGCTCCTAAACCTAAACAAGGTAAAAAAAGTGGTACTAAGTTTAAATATCAGGATAGAAAAAAAGAATTAATAACTGATACTGAGACAGTAATAGCTCCAAAAGCTAAAGGTAGAGCAGAAGATTTACAACTTACACCTGAAGAAATTGAAGAGTTTATCTCAGGGCCAATCGATACTAAAAAGATTCTTGGTAAAATTAATCTTCAAAAGATTGTAGCTGATCATGATGTAATACGAGCTATTGAAGTTCTCAGTGAGAGACTCCCTAAACATATCCCAATGTCAGAAGAACAGGCTAAACGTGGAGCTGCAATGTGGATAGAAGAATTGAAATTAAAAGGTGTGGATGTAGAAAACTTTTTAGCTCAATTAGGGGGAAAAACTAAAGATTTAGTATATCAAGTTCTTGCAGCTCGTATTCTACATACTAATCAGATGACAAAGTTTGCAGAAGCCGCACAAGAACATGCAAGTAAAGCATTAACTACTAGACTTTTGAAAGAAGAAATAAGACAAGCTAAATTAAAAGGAAGAAGTACTGAAGCTTTAGAAGAAAAACTTGCAAAAGAAGGAACAAATTTAGATGATTCCCTAGTCGTACTTATGGAACTTGCTAAAGGACATCAAATGCAAGGGTTTTTAAGTGGTACTAATACCGATATTGCACGAGTTCAACGCTTCCAACAGATTCCTATTGTCTCTGAATTAGGAGATTCTCAAGTTATTACTGATATTGTAGAAAGAGAATTACAAAATCTGGAAGCAATGACAGGTGGACAGATGAATGCTCAAGAACTAGTAGAAGATTTCTCTATTAGAGTAGCAGAGCTTGTTGATGATGCTCAAATTAGTAATATGGTGAATAAACCTGTATTTACTAGACTTTTTGAAGGTATTAATTTTATAAATATAAATGCAATGTTGTCTAATTTTGCTACAAATTCTGTTAATATAACAGGAACAGGCATAATGACAAACTTACTTGCTTCAGAGAGAATACTAGGTTCAATATTTAGTAAAATTCCAGGACTTAGAGGAAAAACTGCTGGTGCAGGAGGATTTAAAGAGTCTTTTCATTATATATTTGGTATGTCTCAAGCTTTATTAGAAACAGCATGGTTCACTGAGTCAAAAATATTTAATAGATCTGCTACAGGTCAAGCTTGGCAAACTTTTAAATCAGGTAGATTAGCTAAATTAGAACATGAACTACAAAAAGCAGGACTTAGTACAGGAGAAGAGACTTTAAAAGTACCTATTATTGGTGAGATGGGTGTTCCTGAACCACTAGGGCCAAAAGCTGTAAGTGATATAACTCGTCCTCTTACTCAGAAATTACTTGGTAAAGGTCTAGAGATAGGAGATAAGTCTGTAGCAGGAAGAATACTAAAAACTGCCTCTATAGGAATAGGACTTCCAGGTAGAGGTCTGCTTGCAGGAGACGCTTTCTTTAGAGAAATTAATTATAGAGCTATGATCCATACTTTATCATGGAGAGAAGCTACAAACTTAGCAGGATCAGGAGCTACAACTGCTGAAATAAAAGCTACTTATAGAGAAATAATAAGAAATTTACCTGAAGAAATAGATGAAGCTGCCCAAATATATTCACAGATGTCTCTATTTCATGAAGACTTATCTCAAAAAGGTGTAGAAACTTTATTTCATTGGTTAGAGAAAAATAGGAAAGCCACGATAGCACCGGGAACTAAGAATTTCTTAATAAAGAATTTAGGAAGTAATGTAGCTACTTCATTCCTTCTTTCTAAAATGCCATTTGTAAAGACGTTATATAATATACAAAAACAAATGATGTGGGAAAGAGGGCCAGTAAAGGCCGGAAGATTAGCTTATTCATTTGTCTCAGATGAGAATGCTGCAAAAGCATGGACAAAAAATCCTCATCAAATGCAAGAAGATTTAGCTAAGATTACTTCAGGTTCTATGCTAATGTACTTAGGTTATGCAGGATATAACAGTTTTACTGTTGGAGATAATAAAGTTCAGTATAATCTAAATAGTCCTGATATAAATACCAGAGACTTAGCTCAAGAAGAAAATAGAATGGTTCCAGATATAACTGTGAATAATATACAGGATGGTACATTACATTCTATTCCTACTGGAAGAGCCGATCCTCTTACTACTCCTGTAACCGCAGGAGCTTTAATAGGACTCTATGAAGATTTATTTTTAGAAATAGAAGCTTTAGAAGAATCAGGAGATTTTATAGGAGCAGATCAGAAGTCGGATGAATTGATGCAACAGATATTCTTTCAGACAGGAATGTTCTTTACTGATAAAATGGCTCTTCAAGGACTAAAAGAAATTCTATTTAATGTTCCAGGATTAGATCATCCTTATGCTGATCCTTCTAAAATAATAAATGACTATTTAGTAGAATGGTTAAATCCAGTAATATATGAAAGTCTACGTAAAGGTATAGCACGAGCAGTTCAAAATCAAGCTTTCTTACCTGAATCTAAAATTAAGCATAGAATAGTTCCTAAAAATAAACAAGAATTCAAAGGATCTATACGAGATAGACATGGAAATATACTAACTAAAGATAAAGTAGAACAATTAGATTATATTTCCAAACTAGTTAATCTATGGATTGATAGACAACGAAAATTACATATCATTGATCCTGATGGTGATCTTAATGAAGAAGGAAAGAATGATCCTATTAAACGAGGATGTTGCTGGCTAATGGACTTAGAAGGGAATCTTAAAGGATTCTCAGCTAAAGAAGAAAGTATGGCACGAAGATTCTTAGAGAATGTCTTTGCTCCTGTTTCGGTGAGAAAGGTTACACAGACTAATACTTCTGTACTTATCCGAAATCTAAAAATAGATTGGGAACATCCTAAGAGATGGACTAAATACGTAGTACCGGGAACAGGACAATACATTCCCTTAACTGCTAGACAACAGTTCACTTATGGAGCATTAGCAGGATTTTATAATAAACATGCTTTTAATAATCCTAGATTTGATAGAATTGTTAAAGCACTAACAACTGATACTGATTGGAAAAATATACCAGAATTATCAAGTCCAGCAGATCTTAGACTTCTTAAAGAAGAAGTAGAGCAAATGCTGATAAGTAATAAAATTCTTGCAGGAGCTACTTTTTTAGAAAGTCCCGAATTCAAATCATTATTAGATTTAGCTACAGAAATGAAAATATTAAAACATCCAGAAATATTAAAACAAAGTAGTGCAGAAAAACTACTTAATGATTTAACTCAGAAACCTCAAGAAAGACAGAACCTATAATAATATAATAATATGCCAGCACTAGAACGACAAGGGCCATTTAGTTATGATGCTGATGTTACTTCATCAAATAATGTATATACACTAGTTAAATCTGTTTATGATCCTACTAATGGAGAAATTTTAGAAGTTCTTGTTGATGGTGTAAAAGTTCAAGGTGTAGGTTTATCCATCGCAGGAACTATTATTTCTGGTGATTTGTTTTATGTAAATAGTTTAACTAATCCTACTACAATCTCTTTAGTTAATGCTTCTACTTCTGCTAAAGTTACTATTAGAAGACTCTCAAATCGTGAAACACCTCAAGTAGACTTTGCACCAGGATCTGTAATACGAGAACAAGATCTTGATAACTCTACAAACCAGACTCTCCATGTAGCTCAAGAAGCTATGGATACAGCTCTATCTGGAATGGTTCTTCAAGCAAGTGGTAAATTCGATGCAAAAAGTAAAGTTATTGAGAGTGTTGCTGATGGAGCAGCAGATAATGATGCAGTAAACAAAGGACAATTAACTGCAACTGAATTAACTACACTTGCATACAAAGAAGATACTGAGGATTACAAATTAGAATCTGCAGATTGGGCAACTAAGGTTAATGGTGTAGTAAACACTTATACTGATAATGTAGCTCAAAGTGATGGTACAGATCAGTCTGCAAAAGCATACGCAATCGGAGGAACAGGAGTAACACAGACTGCCAGCAAAGGAGCTGCAAAAGAATGGGCTATTGGTTCAGGAAGAATTGATGATCAAAGTTCAGGTGGGTACTCTGCAAAGGAACACGCTACTGGAACTACAGTTGCAGAAGGTTCTGCAAAAGAATGGGCACAAACAACTGGTGCACCAATAGACACAACTTATTCTGCAAAGGAGTATGCACAAGGTTCTGTCCTTGCGGCAGGAGGATCAGCTAAGAACTGGGCGCAATTAGCTACAACTCCTACTACGACTGCAACGGATGCTTCTGCAAAAGAATGGGCTACTGGAATATCTACACATAAAAATGAAGGTTCTGCTAAAGATT
>VTLG01002911.1_pt1 | contig 15525 bp, 22 predicted proteins | sample 4694571 | NCBI WGS metagenome assembly VTLG01 (sample SAMN12604809, study PRJNA352737) | marine metagenome | biome: ENVO:00000447; feature: ENVO:00000209|ENVO:00000569|ENVO:01000036; material: ENVO:00002151; isolation source: viral sequences binned using virsorter ...
CACAGGGTTGTTATCAGCAAACGCTGGACGGGCATTTGCAGAAGTTCTCAGGGACTTGGCCGAGAGCGGGTATGATGCAGTCTGGGATGTGTTTCCAGCGGGAGGACCAGGTGGCGTTGGAGCGCCGCACAGAAGAGAAAGAATCTTTATCATCGCTAAATTGGCCGACACCGACAGCATATCAAGGAGGAGGAGCAGCAAGCAACGTAGAATTACAAAACGGAAGTTTCAGCAGAGTAAACAAAAAGGGAGTAAGATGGGGAGTCAGGTTGAAAGATGCGGTAAATTATGTGGAAAAGAAAACGTGGCCGACACCGACAGCACACAACGCAAAAGAAACAGCAGCACCGTCAGAATATCGGAGAAACACACCGACATTAGCAGCTCAAGCTGGTGGAAGTCTGAACCCGATGTGGGTAGAGTGGCTCATGGGGTTCCCAATAGGGTGGACAGACTTAAAGCACTTGGAAACGCAGTTGTCCCCCAGGTCGCAAAACAAATCGGAGAAATGATTATGGAGATGGAATGAGGCCCGAAGTAATACAAGGAGATGTGCGAGAAGTTCTAAAGACATTGGATGATGAGAGTGTTCAGTGTGTTGTGACTTCGCCACCCTATTGGGGGCTTAGGGATTATGGGGTTGAGGATCAATTAGGATTGGAGGCTACACCAGAAGAGTTTGTAGAAAATATGGTTGATGTATTTAGAGAAGTAAAAAGGGTTCTTAGAAACGATGGGACACTTTGGTTGAATCTCGGTGATTCTTATGCAGGAAGTAATGGTAGCAGGGGAATAACGGAGAATACACCCAGCGTAAAGAAAGGCGACAAGGTATTATTGAAAAGAATAGAGGGTCGTAATTTTACAGAACACAAGGATGGTGGTATGCCAATTATATCTCCAGACAGTATTGGATTAAAGCACAAAGACCTTATTGGAATCCCTTGGCGTGTTGCGTTAGCGTTACAGGCAGATGGCTGGTATCTTCGTTCTGATATTATTTGGAACAAACCTAATCCGATGCCTGAACCAGTAAAGGACAGGCCAACAAAATCCCATGAATATATTTTCTTACTTACAAAGTCTGCTAAGTATTATTACGACCATGAGGCGATAAAGGAAAAAGGCGAATATCCTGCTGGAACTAAAGCAGCCAAAGGTTCTGCAAAACGATACTCTACAGATTTAGTAAATAGCAGACCTCCTGAATACAAAATATATGATGGCACACGCAACAAGCGCAGTGTTTGGAAGATAACCACCAAACCTTACAAGGAGGCTCATTTTGCTACGTTTCCAGAAGAATTGCCTGAGACTTGCATTAAGGCAGGAACTCAAAAAGGAGATGTAGTACTTGATATATTTGCAGGTTCAGGAACTACGTTAAGAGTCGCATCCAAGCTGGGAAGAAAGGGAATAGGAATAGAACTAAATCCAGAATACATTAAGATATTGAAGAAGCGTTGTAAGATCGAAAGTGTAAGTTTAGAGGCGTTTATCTAATGTTTAGAATTTGTGATAGCGAAACAGGAGAAGTCCTATTCGAAACTACAGATATACAGAAACTATCGGAATATCTTTACGATAAACAAATGAAATACATTACAGTATCAAGAAACCAGGAGTATATTGACAAATGTCTGATATCGAAGGATTAGATAAGTTTACGCAACATCTTCTTGCTAAGGGATTGTTGGAACAGGATCTGGAATTTATTGATTTTGCCGATGATGTATTAGGCGACTTTATGAGGCAAGAGCCAAGCGACTTTGTTCCTTTAGGAGATATGCACACAGAATGGTTAGATACAATTAACTCTGATAAGAAATATGTAGGAATAATGTGTGCAAGGGGACATTTGAAAACTACGTTTACTTTAACTTACTGCGCATACATGATGCACAAATATCCTAACTATAGAGCATTGTATGTATCTGCAACTTTGGATCAAGCAATCGACAAAATGGAACAGTTTGAAGAATTGTGTAAAAGGTCTTGGAGATTAAATGGTTACATTAAAGGACCAGAAGACAGTGGCTCATGGAGGAAAGGTGCCAAGTACTTTAGAAATGGTAGTAGGATTCGAGCAGCATCTATTGGTAAAGCATTAGAGGGTCCGCACGTTCACTTAATTATAATGGATGATATCCTGGAAGAATTTGCCAGGATGCCTGATGATAAAATCATACATTACATTAAAAGAGTCGTTATGCCGATGCGATTACCTGAAGGTAAAATACTATTGATTGGAACACAGAAGAGAATAGGAGATGCAACGGATTGGATTAGGCAAAGTTCTGACTGGGCGCACGTTTGGCATCCTGCTTTAAACAAAGAAGGAAAACCAAGATGGCCTGAGTATTGGACTATGGATCGATTAGAAGCCGAAAGACATTCGATGGGAACCAGAGCTTTTGAGTCTGAGTATTTGTTGAATCCACTCGATCCCGAAACTGCTGTAATTCCCTGGGGAGTAATCGAACCTTGCCTGGACAAAGAGATGGGATTTGGAGAACCTTTGGAAGATAGTGATATTGTTATTGGAGTAGATTTGGCAGTAGGATTAGATACTGCAAATGATGAAACTGCTTATTGTGTATTGTCTTATGACAGATCGACAAAAATGCGTCATGTGATTTATCAGTGGTGTGGTAAAGTAAAAGCAGAAGGAGCAGGATGGCTAACAGCTCAGGTAAATAACTTGGTATCTTTAGCAGAGAAATACAAGCCATCTATGATTATGGTAGAAACTAATGGATTTCAAAGATTAGTAGCTCACGCAGCAAAAGACCTGGCATCTTTACCAGTTAAAGGTCATAGGACAGGTTCTGAAAAGCATCACGCACAAATAGGCATTCCACGTATTGCGTTAGCGTTAGAGCAAGGGAAATATTTGATCCCCTGGAATAAAGAAGTAAATAAGGCAGGGCCACTTGGTTCGAGGAAATTGGTAGAAGGATTGTCCAGGCTTATGTGGGGAAAGAATGGCAGGTTAGATGGACATACCTCAGATGCAGTAATATCGTTGTGGATGTGTGAACTTGCGATACAGGAAATAGACAAGCGTGGTTTGAAGATTACGAGTTGGAAAGACTTCTGATGCTATAACCTTTCGGGATTCCAAACATACTTAGAATTAGCACGTTTTTTAGATTTTGTGCTTAACTTATTAAGCTAAAGCTTATATAACCCCCATCTACTAATTACTTGTTGCTTAGGCAATACGGACTCGGAACAACTGGCAAACAGGTGGCGACACTTATGACTGTCAGCTCCGAACCTTAGAACACGCCCCCGAAACGAAATAATAACTTAGATCCCGAAGGTTCACAAGAACAGACGTGACGAGCCTTAGTGAAAGCTAAGCGTGCAGTCTTCCAGAAGACTTCATATCCACAGGTTAGGTTAGAAGTAGTTTCTAAAGATACAAACTGGAGTAGGTATCTGGGGCGATTACAGTCATACGCAAACATTTGTTCCTTAGTGGTAGCAAAGAGAGCAGATCTCCAAATCTGAACCTGTCGTGTAAACACCTCCTTTGTGTGGAGCATTAAGTAAAAGGGAGACTGACATCCTGAGAGCAAATGTTTGTTTGACAACATTACGGTAACCACGGGTTTTGTTTCCCGTTGCAAACCTTCCTTGCGAGGTGTTACAAATGGCAAGTAGGGTTTGGCCTTACCCTTCCCCAAAAGGCCACAATAAAAAAAGGTGAGAAAATTGGCCCGAAATAAAAACTACGACAACAAAGGAAAATCGCATCTACTTCATGTAGGTGTAAATAAAGAGAAAGAATACATCCTTAATTGGTTTAGGAATGAATATGAAAATACCAATGAAGGAATATGGATTGCATTGGCAAATCATATAGAAGAGATAGACAAGTACCGATCCGAAGTTGGTTATGTTCCCTCTTGGAAAAAGAGAGAGAAGATGACTGCTCAGGATAAGTTTTTTGCACTTGTAGAGAAGTGGGGGTGAGGAATATGAATAAAGGACACATTTCAGTAACTAAAGAAGAGTGGAAAGCTTGTGCCGAATGCAACGACCCGTTGGGCAAATGGGATAACGTAGCAAAAGATAGAATACATTGTAAACATTGTTATACTAAACTAAAACACGGAATATCGGATCTAAAAACTTGCTTTCAGGGTTCTATCATAACATTGGATTAAAATGAGTGTAGCAGAAGTATTAAAATGTAGAAGTTGTAAAAAACAAATACACGAAAAGAATAAAACCGAAAACGAGTATTGTAGACATTGTTATAACAAACAAAAATACGGAGTATCTGACATCAACAACTGCTTTAAGGGGTCAGTCATTACAATAGATTAATGAAGCGTAAACACTTCGCATCAAAAGAGCCGAACATGACATTGTGTGGTTACTCTTGCACAGATTCAGAGTATCGAGTAATGTCCAGGAAGAACAAAGTATTTGTAAACTGTAAGAAGTGCTTGGAGAGATTATGAGGTGGAGGTTTTGTTGTTTTGTTTGCGGAGAACGTTGGGAAGAAGAACATAGATTACTTGATCCTGACCATTTTATATTTAGTGAGAAGAAAGAAGGCAGGCCAATGGTAGATTGTTATAAGTGTAAGATGGACATGATATATACGCCTTTGATGGGGGAATTAGTAGGAAATCGTGCTTAATGTGGTATGGTAAAGCTTATATATCCCTACTGAATGTCTACAATACCCAAAAAGGGTAGGAAACACAAAAATGAAACAAAAAAATACTTTCGTTTGCTCGTCATGCAATACTTATTGCAGCCCAGTCTGGATTGACTTCGGTCAGACCAAGATTTTTCAATGCACTAATTTTTATTGTGAGGTGAAATAAATGTGCTACGGAACTTGTAAAGATTGCCAAAAACACTTTGAAGACTATGTTGATTTTGTAGAACATAGTTGCGTTGTAAAAGCAAGGAATCAGGTGAATTAAATGGCATCAACCATAGCTAAGTTAGCTCAGGAAATGGAGATAATGAAAGAAGAGCATAAAGAAGAGAAAGAATGGTTAAGGCAAAGAATCCATCTTTTAAGATCCGACTTTTCAAGATTATCTGATTTATATTATGATAGAGTAAAGAAGATTGAAGAAGAAGTATCTGTAATGAGAGAATATTTAACAACCAAAAGAGATTTTAAGAATTGGGCATTAAGGGAGTTGTTTGACTAAAACCTATCATAAAAGCGGAGTAATAAATATGCGAAAATTAAAACCAATAACAACTGAACTGTTAGAGATTGACCATCAAGAAAATATTGTGACATCAACAAAGACATGGGTTAAAGAAATAAAGGAGGATATAAAATGGCGTATGATGCATTCAAAAATTTAGATAAGACTGAAAATGTAGTTCGCAAACATCTCAAAGACAACATTGTTTGTAGAGATAGTACTACATATTTGGAATATCTTGTTTTAAGAGAATATTATTTAGCAACAAGCAACAGTGGAAAGCAATGTGAGAATGAGAAGTTCTTATCTGATTTATATGATTTATTACATTACGCACCTAATACTGAAACGATACAAAGGGCGAGAAGAAAGGTTCAAAATAAGTACAAAGAATATAGACCTTCAAAGAAAATACGGGATCAACGAGAAAGGCTGCAGGATGATTATAGCGATTACGGATTAGCCGACTGATAAGTATTTAAAGGAGTCTAAGCATATGCAATACCGATGACAGACCTTTACACCAATTTTCACTCTTTTGGCCAAGCTCATGTTCCAAAACAAGTCATAAGGGGTCTGTCGTCTTAATGGCTCGACTCGAATTGAAAGGCATTGACAACAGAGTTCGAGAAGATGTTAAAGTATTAGCTAAAACGCACGGAGTCACTGTCGCTAAATTCTTAGAGCCTGCGATTAAAAATTACATATACCAGGCCGATAATAGAGAAAGGCTTATTAGAGCAAAGAGGTCTGACCCAGACTGGTAGTATGGGATTCTTTGACAGATTTAGGAGCAAGCCAAAGCAAAAGGGATCGATGGCTGAATTATTAAATGGTAATTTAGAAAAGGAAGCGAGAACTCCAGTTTATGATATGGCTCCTGCAATGGGAAGCACTGGGCCAATGCGGATCGATCCACCTTACAATCTGTTTCATTTGGAAGACCTTGCAACTAATTATTCTCATCTTCAAACAGTAATAACCAGGATTGCATCTCAAACAGTTGCCAAAGGTTATAGGTTAGAACAAACAGTAGATACTCCAAGCGAAGACCAAAAAAGAGTTCTTGAAAGATTGCTAATAGACCCGACAAACGGAGAGAGTGATTTAACAGGCGAAGAATTTTGTAAAGCAATTATCAGGCAATTAGAAGTGTTTGATGATGCCTGGGTTTCCATAGTTTATGATTATGTAAAAGACGAAGGCGGTCAAATCTTAGGTAAGCAGGTTTCTCAACTTTGGGTTGAAGATTCTAAACACATGAGATTTAACACAGATCGATACGGCAAGTTTCAGACTGAAGATAGGTTTTGTCCTACTTGTAGAAGTTCTGCCAATGGAACTGCTTGCGCTGAATGTGGAACTAAATTAGAATTAATTGCTTATACATTTGAAGATGCTGAAGGAGATATTCCTTTTGCAAGGGATGAGATTATACATTTTAACAAATACAGTTCTACAGCTCGTCTTTATGGTGAATCACCAATTATAGGATTAAGTAAAAAGATAGAAACTGCATTGGCAATAGAAGCTTATCAAAATAAATTGTTTAGATTAGAAAGACCGCCTAAAGGTTTCTTAGATATTCCTAACTTAGATGAATCAGCTCTTAATAGATTAGGAGAATACATAGCAGAAGAAACCAGGAGAAATCCTAACTTTGTTCCAATTATATCATCGGGTGAAGGACAATCGGGGGCTAAGTTTGTTACGATAATGCCAAATCAAGCTGAAACTGCAATGATCCCGTATATGGATAAAATAAACCAGGACATTAATGCTTCTTATGGAATTATGCCATTGGCAGTTGGTGATGTATCTGGTGTTGGCGGGTTAAATGCAGAAGGAGAACAGTTGTCAATGATGGATCGAACAATCGCAGAAACCCAACAGATTTTGGTAGAAGGGCTGTTTAGACCCTTGATAGATATTTTAAAAATTACAGATTGGGAAGTCGTGTTTAATGATATTGATGAACGCAATGAGCAACAACATCTTGCCAATTTACAAACTAAAGCCAATGTTATCGCTTCATTCCAGGCTGTAGGAATTACTGTTGATTTGGATGAGGAAGGAGAATTAGTATTACCAGAAACAAACTTCGCAAGTTTGCCAACGTCTCAGGTGGAAGAGGAGCCAAGCGAACAAGCGGACTTGTATCAGCCTTAGATAGCAACCTTGCTATTACAGTAAAAAGAGAAGTCAATAGACTTCGTTCTGCCCAGTCATTTTCAGAGCTGAGTGAAATGTTGCCAATGCTAATGATTGCTTTGGGTAAAGACCTTAAGCAGTTGGTAGACCAAGAAATGAGGGATGCTTTCATTCATGGTTTCAAATCAGCAGCAGCAGAAGATAATGTAAAAGTGATTGAAAAGTCGGGGAGTAATGGCTCTAAAAACAAGTTAAGTGATACTTTAGTATATAAAGGAGAAAGTTTAGACATAGATTTTGACCAAGCAGATGAGGATGCAATTCGGGCATTACAATCAGGTAAAGTGCAGACAAATGCGTACAATGAATTGTCTGTAGTTCTTAGTGCAAAATTAAATACAGAGATCAATAATGCAATAGTAGAAGGCCGTAGTATTCCTAATACAGTTGCAGAAATGCAGAAGGTAATAAACACAGAAACTTACAAATTAACCAGGATTGCAAGGACTGAAATTATCAATGTAACGAATGAAGGCAGGTTAGCATCTTATCAGAAGCAGGAGAAGAAAAGGAAGAAGCCGTTTAAGTACACTTTAGTTGTTGCGTCTGGAGCAAGAACTTGTGATGCACATAAAGAACTTGATCGTAGAATACCTGCAGAAGGTTTGTTAATGAATGAGCTGATAGAGTTGCAACAGCAAGTTGGAGCAAGTTATAGGATGACTTTAAGTGGTAATTCATTATTGCATCCAAATCAAAGAACGGTTTTAATGAGGGTTCCATGAAAGAAGATAAAGAATTTTGGGATTGGTGGAATAGTTTATCAGACCAGGAGAAAGAGCAGGAAATAGGAAAATGAAAAATTACACGATCCACATTAGTAATGCTAAATATGGCCATCACGGTAATGGTAAAGAAGAAGAGGAAGAATGTGCGCCCTGCTATTGCGGATGGACTGGCATAGATAGTGATGGTTGTACTTGTTTACCAAAAGAGGAAGAAGATGAGTAATTGTAAGAAATGTTTAGCAAGCGGAATGAGAGTTCACATACTAAGTAGTGGATTTTGTCAAGAGTGTCAATCTGAATTAGATTGGAAGAATGGACCAAGAGAGGCTCGTAAGCAAGCTAACAAAGCAAGACGTGTTGCAATGTATGAGCAAGGTAAAAAGGTAATAAATAAAAAGTGGAAAGATAAGTATGGCGATGCTTCTGTTGATGAAGTATTGGGATATGATTAATGGGGATCGAAATAAGAGGCGGAGATGCTTTCAAATCTACATTACAAAAAATAGCAGAAAAACATCCCATAACTTTGGATCTGGCATTGGATGATACTGCTGATGCAATCTCTTTGGAAGCCCAACAGACTGTGCCAGTAGATACAGGCCGTTTACGTGCTTCTATTAACGTTAAAAGAGAAGTTCTGAAGAAATCTATTGGTACTAATGTAGAGTATGCACAGCCAGTAGAGTATGGGACACCTTATCGGGATGGCACACGTTTTTTGACTAATGCGTATGAAAGACATCGGAGAAGGGTTGCAGAGTTTTTTATGAAGAATCTTTGATCCACTCACTCAATGATTCCAACCATTCCTCCATAGTCACCATCGTTGTCGTGCCAACATTGATAACAGAATCCTTCGTACTTGGTTTGACGGATTTGGCCATCACATAGTTTACAGCGTTTCATAAATCGTGCCTCCATCCACAATCGTGTGGTTTATTAGGCCCATTATCTCTCGTACAAATTAAGACAGTACTTGGTGCTTTATTCATTAGCTTTTGACCTTTGACAGGTACTAAAGTAATAATGTCCCTTTTGACAACTTTAGAACGAACTCCTTTCTGAAAACAGACAGGACAATACGTATTGTATTGATTAGGCCCAAACATCTTCTTACGAATCTGCACAGGCTTGCTGGCCATAGTATTGGCCTTCGGGCGACGAGTGGATTTACCACTCACAGGAGGGACTTTCACCCTCGGTGCGGATGCACACATCAAATAGTGCCGAAGCACTTGTCGTATATCCCTAATAGCGTGGTCTTTATATAATCTTTCCCTACTTTATTTGACTGTATTTTACCTACAAAACAGACCGATAATCTTTATATAACCCTGTCACTGACATACTATGCCCTCATGGAAATGTGACACTTGCAAAAAAACTTGCAGAACCATTAGACCTGCACGTAAGAATGAAAGATGCACAGATTGTATTCAAAAGGATTTCAAGAAGAATGGTTATCCATGTGCGCACTGTAAGAAGAAATATTTTATGAATATTGAAACCTTAAGTAAATTTGCAGGTAAAGAAGTATGGACACCTACTATGAGAGGCCCAGACAAAGATGGAGTTCCAACAACTCACTCAAGTAAAAGATACATGGGTGGATACAGATGTCAAAACACTAAAGTAAAAGTAAATGAAAAGAACATAACATGGAGGATCGATCATAAATGAGTAAATTACAATGTCCAAAATGTAGGAACGGTAGGCTAAAGTCAATGGCTCCTGAAACTCTTAGGATATTGGGAATGGCCTCAGCCGTTTGTGATAATTGCCATAGACAGTTTGAGATTACTACTACAAATGATACTGAAGTTTACGGATAAGCCGACATAACCGTCACAAATAAATAGTAGTAATACAAACTACTAACATGGACACTGATTCTGAAGGCTGGAAAGTCTATCGAAAGGAATGGTATAATGATAGAGTCATGGAGACTTATATCAATGCTCCAATTATAGATAAACAAAATGATTTGATCCCTACTAATGTATTAGAAGACTCAATGGATTTCTATATGAAATACGGAGTCTATTCTTATCAACATGAAGAGATACCAATAGGATTACCATTAGCTTACAAGATACAAGATGATAAAATAAAAGTAAAGTATGGAATCCATAATCAATTAGAAATGCACAACAAAGTTTGGGATGAGATCAAAGATTTTGGAACAAAAGGAGCAAGTAGTATCAGGGGTGAAACCCTATCGCAGGACATGGTTTGTCCAGAAGGTGCAGATACTTGTTTTAACAAAATTAACGATTTAGGATTATGGTCTGTTTCCTGGGTTGGCGACAATCCAGCTAACGTAGAAGCTAAGGTAACTGAGGTTGCAATGGCTAAAGCCGACAATGGACTTAACTTTATAAATGAAAGTAATAAAATAGCAGTTATGACCAAGAAGGATGACGGTTGCGAATGCAACACAGAAAAAGCGGAGGAAACTGAAGTCGTAGAAGAACCTGAAGTTAAATCCGAAGAGGTCGCAGTAGAAGTTATTGACCCTGAAGAGCTACCTGATGTCGTTGAAGAAGAGGAAGTCAAAGAGGACGAACCTGAAGAATTAACATTAGAAGGGCTTGCAGAAGAAATGAAAGCATTGCGAGCTAAGCTTGACGAAATGGCACCTGAAGAAGAAAAAGAAGAAGAAGAGGAAGAGGAAGAAGCAGAAAAATCCGAATCTGAGATCGAGCCTTCTTTAGATGTTGTTATGAAATCATTAAAGAAATACGGAATATCCGTTTACACTGGAGCTAAGAAAACACCAGCTCCAACAACTGAAGCTCCTAAAGTAGAGTCTTTTGATTGGAACAATGTTTCAAAATCATGGGATGAACTTGAAGAAATGATTGGAGGAAACTAAATATGGCAATGAGTATGGAAGAATATGTAAACGCCTACTATGGCGGAACACTTGGCATAGCCAAGAGATACGGTATTAGTAAAGCTGATGACCCTATTGAAACTACAGACCCAGCTGGTGGGTTTAACACCATGTTCGGGGCTAAAGTTTACAATCAGCTAAATACTAAGTCAGAAGTTTTTAAACTTTTGAAGAAAGAACCCTGGTTACAATCAGGTTGGAGAGTAATGACAGCAAGAGGTACAACAACTGCTGGTGTTGCAGAAGGCGGGGCATTCCCTGAAACCGACCACATTGATTTGACTGAAGTAACTGCAACTTTGAAAGAAGTAGTAACTCCATGGGAAATGACTTCTAAAGCTGAATTATTATCTGAAGCAGACGATGGTCTTGGAAACTTAGCATCATTTATGAGAAAGGAAAATGGAGAAGTTCACGCTTACTACATTGACCAAATGCTTTGTGGAGATACTGACACTCCAGCATCTAATAACTTTGAATCTTTAGATCGTGTAACTATGTCTGATGCAGCAGCAAACGCACTCTGTTCTAACAGAAGTGACGCTGACATTTACGACTTGGATAAATCAGCAACAACTGCTTGGGCAGATGCTTACACAGGTCACAACAGTGACACTCCAGCATCATTAACATTAGCAATGTTGGACAATGCAATTCAATCAGCATTAGAAAACGGTGTAAACTACAACAGTCTAATTCTATTAACTGGATATGACACATATCAAGATTTGAAAGCATTAATGAGAGCTTCATCTAACGCAGCTTTCAGATATGACTTAGCACCAACTGGCGCAGGTAACATGAATGGTGTTACAGGCGAAGCTGGTTTGAACTTTGATTCCCGTGTCGGTGCATACGATGGAATACCAATTTTCCTATCACAACACGTTGCTTCTGAATCTGATGCAACTGCAAGAATACTCTTGTTAGATATGGACAACTTGGCATTCAGAGTAGCAGCTCCAACAACATACGTAGACAACACCAACTTAGCAATTAGGCAAAACCTTTCCAGAGAGTATGCCTTCATAACTGCTGGTGAATTAATCTGTTACAAGTTCGCAACACAAGGAAGCATTAGAGACTTGGATCAATAGATTGGTAACGAGGCTAATTAAATGGTCAAAATTACCAATATTGGGAACAAGTATCGCATTCTTCGCACTCGGGCGGGCAACGTCATCGGTTGGAACCCAGGAGATACTGTCGAAGTTGAGGATGAACACCTCCTTCGGCAGTTCGAAACCTCTAAGCACTTTAAAGTCGAAGACGGAGTTAATGCAAAGGACATTGGTGGAGGGATTAAGACTCACGTCAAGTCTCCTAAACGTAGGGGCCGACCTCCTAAGTCCAAAAAAGCAACGATCCAAGAAAAAGTAGATAAAGCACTTAAGAAGAAGCCCAAGAAAGGTTTGAAGAAAGCCAAGAAAGAGAGGGCTGACTAATGGCAGCGACAGTAGTACGTTCACAGCAAAGACTTGACACTGGCAGAAACGCAAATCTGTTTTACAATACAGAGACGGCAGTAGGTGGTTCTGAAACTACGGTTTTAGAGAAATTTAACTGTCAGCTCTTTAACAGATATTCAGTTCAGATATTCAATGGAGATGGTTCGGTAGTAGGAGTTGCTAAAGTATATGGAAGTCTAAAAGACAGTCCAGGCACAGAAGGCGGTTCTGATTGGACACAAATTGGAGATGACATTTCTGTTGGAACGAGCAGTAGTGCATTAAAGGCAATATCAACTACACCGATCAGGCATCTTTGCATAAGAGCAACGGGAAATGGAGCAGATCTAACCTGCTACGTTTATGCGGAGCAAGTGTAGTGGATGTCGAATCCTATATACTCTGAAATTGTCTTAGTAAGTGAGGTTGTCTCATGGCTGTTGTAACTTGGGATGGTTCGGCTTCAACGGATTTTGCAGCTGACGCTAATTGGGACACTGGTTCTGCTCCCGATGGTACATCAGATGTAGTTATACCAGATACATCTTCAATTAACAATCCTACTTTGGGTGCGGATATAACTATAAACTCTTTAACAGTTTCCGCAAATGCAACGATTGTAGGCAATGCATCCTATACTATAACTTGCGATGGCGAAGCAGACGGTACGGGTGCTACAACAAGTGGTTATGCTGTCCATATGGCAGGTAATGGAACAATAGGAACGGACTTAAATATTACAGTAACTACGGCAGCCAGTACGCTTGTTTCCTTAGTTCCAGCATCAGGAACGGTTAAAAATTTCACATATAATGCCAGTGGTCAACAATGTTCGGGAGTAGGTGCTACAACAATTAATGGAGACCTTACAATAACGGCAGGAACTTTTCAGATGTATAATGATGTAGCACTTACAGTAACAGGAGATGTAAGTGTAACAGGAACACTTACAGGTAATGCTTCAGCAATTAGTATGGGAAGTCTTACAATAGCAGATGGAGGAACCTACACTGGAACAAGCGGAACAACTACAATAACTTCAGAAAAGGCATCAACAGGGTTTGCTTGGAAGAATGAGGAAACTGATGGAACTGGGTTTGCACACAATAATGGAACCGTAACAATAACAACTGGAGCAACTACACATATTATGGAAAGTAGTTTTTACAATCTTACAATTAATCAATCTGGGCAAAATTTTTATTGGAGAGATAGTGCCAGTGCATTACTAACTATACATAACAATTTATCAGTAACAGGTAATTTTTATCGAAATACCGCAGGTGACACACTTACTGTAACGGGAGATGTTACTATACCTAACAACGGAGTTATTGGACAAGCAAGTGAATCAGGTGCAAATAACTTCGGAAGTCTTACAATAGAAAGTGGTGGAACTTATGTTGCAACAAGCGGAACAACTACAATAACTTCAGAAAAGACATCGTCAGGATATGCGTGGTATAATGTCAGTGGAACATATACTCATAATAATGGGACTGTTAATTTTACATCAACTGCTGACACTCATCTTAGAGATGATACTTTTTACAATCTAACAATAACGGGCGGTGCTTCCAGTTCTGATTTTTATTATCGTCCAAAAGACGGAGGCACTGGAGCAGTTACAATAGCTAATGATTTGACAATAGTAGAAGGGCTTTTTAGACCAGCAGGTGCAGCAGGAGCATTAACTGTAACAGGAGATGTAAGTATAGAAAGCGGAGGCGTTCTCGGACAAGATGATAGCTCAGGAGCAATGACATTTGGAAGTCTTACAATAGAAAGTGGAGGAACATATATTGCAACAAGCGGAACTACTACTTTTGCTACAGCAGATACTCATCGAGCAGGTTATGGCGGACAGCCTTCAGCTTTAGAAGTTAAGTCAGGCGGAACTTTTACACATAACAAAGGAACAGTTAAACTTACAAGCACGTATGACCAAGATATAGAAATGGATGGAACTGGAACTTTATACAATCTTACATTTAACAAATCAGATAATGATGTAATTCACACTTCATCTTTAGTAATAGAAAATAATTTAGATGTTACTTTAGCAGCAGGACATTCTTTAAGACCAAGTTCAGGAAGTAATACCGTAACAGTTTATGGTAACACTTATCTTACAACAGGAAACATTGGAGATACTACACAATATACGGGAACTAATAATTGGGGTTTGGTTACAATAAACAGTGGAGAATTTATATTAAGCACAGGAACTAATAATGTATCAGGAATACGAAACGTTGGAGGGACAGTAAGTCAGTCATAGATGGGAACAATAACAGTAACAGGCACGGGCGGGATCATAGAAGGTAACTTAGGATCTGCAAACGTTAATGTAAATCTTGACCCTGCTCTTCACCTTGACGGGAGTGCTGATTACCTTACAGCTTCTTCTGCTAATTTCAGGAGTAGCGATTCTGTTGGGGCAGTAACAGCTTGGGTAAAGTCTGACGATTATACGGGTGCAGCAGACCAACAATTTTTTTCATCTACAGACTCAGCAACAGGCGACTATTATATGCATTTTTATATTGGTGGCGGTGACGGTAAACTTTACGCTAAATGTAAAGATTCGTCAGCAGTTTATGAATTAAAAAGCACTAATGCTATTGTAGGAGATGGAACTTGGCATCACGTTGCTGTTGTTAGTAATGGTTCAGCAATTAGTATGTATATTGATGGTGTGGCTGAAACTGTAGTTGTTGCTGGTGGTTCCAATAATGGTGATTGGTTTGGAGATATGACTGGCAGTAAACTTGATGATGTTTCAATAGGATGTAAAATTGACAATGGAGGTGCAGGTAGTTTCTTTGACGGTTGCATAGCAGACGTAAGATATTATTCAGATGCAATTACAGCAACAGAAGTAGCAACATTAGCAAGTAAAATAAATGCAGAAACTTCAACAATAGACAATCTACAACATTGGTGGAAACTAAATAGCACTACAATAGATGCTTCTAATTTAGGAGAGGATTACGGAAGTGCTACTGATATTGATTTAACACCGACAAGTATTGTCGCAGGAAATTTTGATT